>Ga0126335_1002283_pt1 | contig 11379 bp, 8 predicted proteins | sample OlaspJWI45metaG_FD_108409 | JGI IMG/M metagenome (GOLD analysis project Ga0126335, IMG submission 108409) | Marine gutless worms symbiont microbial communities from Oahu, Hawaii - Olavius sp. 1 OAHU.JWI-45 metaG | ecosystem: Host-associated > Annelida > Digestive system > Unclassified | place...
ACGCGCGGCCAGCACCAGCGCACGACCAACGCGAGCAGCGCGAACAGCGTCACATGGCCGGACTTGTGCAACAGGGTCCAGGCCAGCCCCAACAGACCCGCGTCGGTCGCAGATGGCCTGGACGGCGCCGGTGCGGCCGGTGCCTGCCGCGGCGGATCCGTGACAGCCGGGCCGGCCGGCGACGCCCGTTCGCCCCAATCGCGGGCCAGGCTGGTCAGCTCGCTCTTCATCGTGTGCGGCAGCAGGCCGCCGAGCAGAATGACAACGGCCACCGCAATCACGGCGACGCCGGCAGCGCGCCGTCCCGGTCTGCGCAGCACGTAGACCGCAGCGACCAGGCACAGTGCCAGCCAGGCCAGGGCAAGGGCGGCCCGGAACAGCACGAAGCCCGGTCGTTCCTTCAGTCCGACCAGCGCCAGATCGCGCAACATGACGGTGCCCGATGCCTGGTTCAGGCCGAACACCACACGCAGGGTCTCTGTCTGCGGCGGCAGGAAGAACACAGTGTCGAAAGCACGCCAGTCAGCATCCCCCCGCGCATGCAGCAACTTGTGCGGGAATTCCCATTGCGCCCGCGCTTCCGCATCATGCTGCACCAGCAGAACCCGGGCACCCTGCCACGGCAGCTTGCCGGCGCGCACATCGTTCAGCTTTGCGCCGGCAGACAGCCGCACGTAGTCGACGCCCCGCGGTCGCGGCAGCGTCTGCTCCAGCAGGAGACCCCCCGGCTCCGCACGCGACAGCTCGACACCGCCATCGATGAAGCGCATCGTCTGCGGCTCGCCCACCGCCGTCCAGCCACTGGCGTTGTTGGCCAATGAGCCGTTGCGCAACAGGCCGTCCGCGACTGGCTGAAAACGCCCGGCAAATAGAAACGATGCCAAGGTGACCGCAATCAGCACGACCGCCACCGTGCCGAGCAGGGCCGGCCCGCGGCTCATTGCGGCGACGGCACGCGCGACCACAGGCTCTGGTAGGCCGCAATCAGATTTGGCGCTTCGTAGCGCCAGGCCAGCTCGCTTTCCACCCGACGGCGACCGAACTCACCCATGCACCGGCGTCGTTCGGGATCGTCCAGCAGTTCGACGATGCGTTCGGCGAAATCAACGGCATCATTGGGTCGGGCATAGAGCGAGGCCTGTTGCGCCGTGTAGCGCTCTTCGGTGACGTCGAACTGCACGATGGGTTTGCCGAGCGCCATGTACTCCATGATCTTGTTCATCGTCGACTTGTCGTTCATCTCGTTGACTTCATCGGGATTGACGCAGACATCGGCGGTGCTGAGCAGCTCCAGCAGCTGCCGGTCGGGCACCCTGCCGGTGAAGCTGACGAAGTCACCCAGGCCAAGCGACTGGGCTCTTTGCTGCAGCACCGCCAACTGCGCCCCGCCGCCGACGAGACCGAAGTGGACATCGTCGCGGCCCAGGGTATGCACGATATGCCGCGCTGCATCCAGCAGGTAGTCGAGCCCCTCCTGCGCGCCCATCACTCCGACATAGCCGACCAGGTAGCGCCGGCCGCGCTTGAGGGCCGGCACCGGGGCGACGGCCTTCACGCGCTCCAGGTCGGGCCCGCTGCGCACGACGAAGACCTTTGCCGGGTCCATGCCGCCGCGCTCGATGGCGATGCGACGGTAGTTGTTGTTGGTGGCGATGGAGATGTCGGCGGTCCGGAAGGTGCAGCGTTCCCACAGCAACATCAGGCGGTAGAACAGATCCCGGCGGCCGAACTTGGCCTCATACAGCTCGGGATTGATGTCGTGGTGGTCGAACAGGAAGCGTTTGCCGAACAGCAGCTTGAAGAAGCCGGCGACAAGGAAGATGTTATCGGGCGGGTTGCAGGCGTGGATGACGTCGAAGCCGGGGCGGAACAGGGCCCGCCAGGTCAGACAGAACTGCCAGAACAGTGCAGCCGAGTACTCCAGCACGTAGCCGAGAGGGCCGCCGGCTTCGAGTGGCAGCGGATGGCGGTGAATGTGAATGCCGTCGAGGACCTCGAAGCGGGCATCATGACCGCGTCCGCGCGGGCAGATCACCGACACCTCGGCGCCGGCGTCTCGCAGGGTGATGGCCTCCTGCCAGACCCGCCGGTCGAACGGCACCGGCAGGTTCTCGACGATGATCAGCGCCCGGCGACCGGCCAACGGCCGGTCCGGGCTCAAGGCAGCGGCGGCGCTGCCTTCTGCGCGTAGCCGCTTACCAGGCGATGCCGTCATAGCGCCCGTTGGCGCCGAGGCCATCGCCGATGCGGACCAGGTCGACCAGCACCTGTCCCTGCCGCAACCGCTGCGGGACGCCGCGGAACTCGGCATCGCCATTGCCGATCACCACCGTGCCGGCGTGGTCGAGCAGGTCATCGATGTCGTCGACCATCAGCTTGCACAGGTGCGGGATGCGTTCCCCGATGAAGTCACGGTTGGCGCCCGTCAGACGCGCCAGCGAGACGTTGCGGTCGTAGAGCCGCAGATCGTAGCCCTTGCCGATCAGGCTCTCCGCCAGCTCTACCACCGGACTTTCGCGCAGGTCGTCCGTGCCGGCCTTGAAGCTGAATCCCAGCACGCCGACCTTGCGCTGGCCCTTGTCCATGACGAGCTGCAGGCCGCGCTCGAGGTGGGCGCGGTTGGACGGCATCACCGACCCCAGCAGCGGCAGGTCCAGGTCCAGCGTGCGGCCGAGATAGGTCAGCGCCCGCAGGTCCTTAGGCAGGCAGGAGCCACCGAAGGCAAACCCCGGCTTGAGATAGTAAGGCGACAGGTTGAGCTTGGTGTCCTGGCAGAAGATATCCATGACCGCGTGGGAATCGATACCCAGCGCCTTGCAGATCACGCCGACCTCGTTGCCGAAGCCGACCTTGACCGCATGCCAGACGTTGTCGACATACTTCACCATCTCGGCGACCTCGATCGGCGCGCGCAGCAGCGGCGCCTCGATACCGGCATAGATCTCGGCCAGGCGGTCGCCACTGCGTTGGTCGATTTCGCCGATCACGGTCTTGGGCGGGTGGCGATAGTCGTCGACCGCCGTGCCTTCGCGCAGGAACTCGGGGTTGTTGCAGACGCCGAAGTCGACGCCGGCCCGCCGACCGGACGCCGCTTCCAGCCGCGGGATCACCGTGCCGCGCATGCTGCCCGGCAGGATGGTGCTGCGCATCACCACCAGGCGATAGCCTTCGGCCTGTCGCAGAGCCGCACCGATCTCGTCGCAGACCCGCTCGACGTGCTCGAGATCCAGGCTGCCGTTGCCCTGACTGGGCGTGCCGTCGCAGACCAGGGTCAGCTCGCTGCCGGCAAGCGCCGCAACACCGTCTTCGGTGGCGCGGAGCCGACCGGCGGCCACCGCCTTGGCGACCAGCGCGTCCATGTCCCGCTCGATCACGGGCGAGCGGCCGTCGTTGATCATCGTCACTTTCTGCCGATTGTGATCAACACCGGTGACGTCGTGGCCGTCCTCGGCCAGGCAGGCGGCGGTCACGCTGCCGACATAGCCGAGCCCGAACACGCTGATCCGCATGGGCTTCTCCTTGTCGCCGGGCCATCGCTCGCACGACCGGCCGGATTGCCGTCTTTCTTACGGCGCAAGGAGTTGAAAAGCCGTAACCACACTGGTTTCCGGCGCTAGTTCGCCGACGAAGGCCAGCCGTGGCGCCGGCTGGCGGCGGTTGAACCGCGGCGATTGCCAGCCGCGAAGCGGCGCCTCGGTGCCCAGATCGAGGCGGGCCGTCAGCGGTCCGACGTGGCGCAGCGACAACAGCGGGTGTCCGTCCTCGGCGACCTGCCATTGCCCGTCGACCTCACGCACGCCCAACCCTGGCGCGAACAGAAAGCCAATCTCTACCCGCCTGGGCCCTGAGCGGCCATGCAGGCTGTCCTGGACCTCAATGGCACCATCGGCATCAACGACAAGCCTGCGGCGATGGCGGAGGCCGAACCGCCGCAGATAACCGTCATGCTCGGCTTCGACCACCCAGCGACCCGGCGTGTCCACGAGTTCGCGCACGGTGGTATCGGCCCGGGCGCCCCAGTTGAACGGCCCGGTCATGATGCTGGAATCGGCGCCCTCCAGGGTTAGCGTGTTATGCGCAGCGGTGCCGCGGAAGTGGTCCCGCCATGCACCGCCGGCGTGATAGAGGAAGGTTCCGGCATCGACCAGCACCGGCCGGCCGCCCAGGTGCAGCCAAAGTGCCATGGCGTCGGCATGACCGTGCGCCGCAATGGAGAGGAAGCCGAGGGGCCCATGGTCCAGCACCAGCAGCCGTTCGCCCTCGCCGGTGCCGTCACGGATCACGCTGTAGCCGCCGGTCGGAAAGTGTGCCATGCCCGACGGCGGCGATTGCGGTGGCGGCGGCGGGCCGGTCAGTGCCCAGCGCAGGTACGGCCGCGGGCGCGGTGGCGCCAGCTCGGCGAGACCCGTCGCGCCGGCCAGGGCTGCCAGGACGCCGCTCACGTAATCCGGCTCGAACCGGGCCGAGACCATCACACGGCCCTCGTCGTCGTCGCCGATGCGCGGTTGATGACCCGCACGATCGGTGAGCGCGCGGAGGAACCTGCCGGCATCGTGCAGCCGTTGCCAATAGTCGGCCGCAAACGGCTCGCCCAGTTCGCGCGCAACGACGCCGCAGAGCAGGAACCACTCGAGCGAGAACGCCGCATAGGTGGGCGACTGCTCGGCACCGACGCCATCGGCGTGGAACTGCCGCATCGCTTCCGCCGCCAGCGCCTGACGCCCCGCATCGCCCCATCGGCGGGCATCGCGCAAACCGGGCGCCAGCCGTCCCAACAGGTAGAGGCCACCGGCCTCGGCCACCCGATGATTGTTGGCCGAGGAATAGCGCGAGGGAAAACGGTCGAGCCAGAAGCCGTGCGCCGCCAGGCTGCGCAGCAACGGCCGGCGCAGCCCGGTCGGCACGACATCATCGAGGCAGCTGGCAATCACCAGCAGGCTCACCAGGCGCAGCGAAAGCTCAATGCCGGAGGCCCAGGCGATGCCGCGATAGGGTGGATTGGCGTCGATCCAGCTGTTCAGATGCGCGCAGACAAGCTGCGCCAGGTCCCGGTCGCGGCGGAGCGCGGCCAGCGCAGCCAGCGGTTGCAGGTATTGCAGGCGGCCGAGCTCCCAGACGAACTTCACGTCGCCCGTGGCCGCGGCATGGCGGAACGGGATGTCGAAGCAAAAGGCCTGCGCCGGCCAGTGCGCGCCGCTGACCGGGTCCAAGTGCCAGTCCGGTGTGGCCTCATTCGGTGGCCAGCGCTGCCCCAGGAGGCAAAGCTCCTTGCCGGCCGTTGTCGTCGCCAGCCGTTGCCAGTCATCGAGCAGCTCGCGCTGCCCGGCCAACGCCGACAGTCCGGCCTGCAGTCCCGGCACAGCCGGCAGCACCTCGTCGTCTCCGACCATGGCATCGAAGTCGGGCAGCGCCGTGCGCGAGCGCCAGCGCCGGCCCTGTTCCAGCAGGCGGTGGCCGACTTCGGGCACCGACATGGCCGACAGCCGATGCCACAGCCAGAGAAGGCGCGCGCGTCCTGGCATCGCCGGCAACGGCTGCTGGTTCAGAACCCGGCCGCCGCGCCGGCGCCCGCCAGGGCGAGCTCGACAGCCGCGCAATTGCCAGCGAGGTGAGACGGATCGATGGTGCCGACGATCACGCTGGCGACACCGGGTTCGCGCACCACCTCGGCCAGGGCAGCGGCCGGATCGGTCTGGTGGCCGCTATCCAGCGCCTTCTTGATCAGGACGCCGCAGCCGGTCGAGATCGCCGCCTTGATCACCGGCACCATGGTTCGATAGTCGGGGGTCAACGTGACCATCACCACATCGCATGTCGCGGCCGCCAGCAAACCGCCGTTGACGCTCTTCACCGAAGCGCCGAAGGCCCGGATGCGGCCCTTGATCTTCTGTTCCGCCAACGCATCGATCGCGCCGCTGTCGCGTAGCACAGGCGAGTCGTCGTCATCGCAATGCAGCAGCACGACGTCGAGGACCTCCCGTTGCAGGCGCCGCCGGCTGCCGTCGATGCTGGCGGCGATTGCCGTGGGCGAGAAGTCGAACTGCGACCTGCCGTCGCTGAAGGTCTCGCCGGCCTTCGTCACGATGACCCAGCGCTCGGGCTCCGGCAGCAAGGCGCCGATCCGCTGCTCGCTGGATCCGTAGGCGGGGGCGGTATCGATGAGGTTCACGCCGCACAGCGCCGCGGCCTTGAAAAGATCGCGAACGCGGCCGTCGTCCGGCAGCTCGAAGGCGTTGGGGTACTTGACCTGCTGCGTGCGCCCGAACTTGGTCGTGCCCAGTCCCAGCGGGCTGACCTTCAGACCGGTCCTGCCAAGCTGCCTCAAGCCCATTGCTCCACCGTCAACCATGGCGGTTGCGCCAACCGCGGCGCTGCCAGCTCGTCGGGCATCGATAGCACAGTCCCCTTCGGCGGACCGAGGTCTTGCCGCAACCGTCCCAACAGCACATCAGCCAGGTGTGGCGCCAACGCCAGCTTCGTCGGCCAGGCGATCAGCATGCCTTCGCGCGCCAGCACCGAGACGTCGCCAGGTCGTCCGCCATCGTCGTCGCCGCTCTCCGCCCGGTCGACGCGCAGAGTTGACCAGCGGGCGGCAGCGAAATCGGCACCCGGAAACTGGCCCGGCAACTGCCGCTGCGCCGTGGCGATGAGTTCGTCCGGCGCCTGTCCGACCCCGTCTTCCGCCAGTCCGCCGCCGACGTACCAAAGCCAGTCGCCGTCGGGCAGCGGGTGGCTTGTCACCGTCGCCATCGGCTTCACGCTTGCACCGGCGCAGTGGGCATAGACCGGCTGCCGCATGCCGGCGATCAGCACCTGGTGTAGGGGCCGCCGCTGTCCCGGCGGCGGGCCCGGCCGCAGCGTTTCACAAAGGCCGTCGTTGCCTGCGCCGGCCGTCAGCACCAGCGCACCGACGCGCAGTTTGACAGCACCGGCGGCAAAGACGCCGCCGGCAAAACCAATGTCGCCAGCGGGCAACCGTCGGATCGCGTCGGTATGCTGCCGCGCCAGCGCGGCGACCACGGTCGGCACATCGACGACGGGCTCATCGACACGGAACAGGGCCCCGCCCCCTCGGGAACCGCGGAACACCGCGGGCCAGTCCGCCGGTGGCACCGCTGCGGTGCGGCTGCGCAGCTGCCACTGCGCCAGCCCGGCCAGGAGTCCAGCGCCGCGCCGCGGCGGAATCCAGACATGGAACGCCTCGGACAGCAGCCGCGCACCGCGCAGATCAGGGCCGGCCATGCCCTGAAAGCTGGCCAACCAGCGCGCCGGCATGTCGGCAAGTTCATCGAGGGCAAGGTCGTCGCCGCCCGGCAGCTTGTATTTCAGGCCGCTGTGAATGATCCCCTGCGAGGCCATGGTCTGGCCGCCGCCGAGCGCGTCCTTCTCCAACAGCAAGGCGGCATAGCCTTCCGCACGGGCGCGGTCCAGCAGCCACAAGCCGGCGATGCCGCCACCCAGGATCAGCACGTCGACGTCGCGCGCGCCGGTCGCGGCGGGCCTCTCCGTCGTCGTCATGCCGCCGCGCCCGTCGCCAGGCAGCCGCCGTCGAACGGTCGCTTCAGGGCGCGCCCTCCGACCCGCTCGGCGGCTCACCGGCCATGCGCGAGATCAGCACGCTGGAGGCCATCCCGCGGATCTCGCCGGTGACCCGGACCTCGCCGCCGTAATCGCGGACCACGTCGGCGCCGACGACCTGGTCCAGGGCATAATCGCCGCCCTTGAACAGGATGTCGGGTTTGAACAACTCCAGCAGCGGGACCGGCGTGTCTTCCTCGAAGATCACCACGAGGTCGACGACCTGGAGTGATGCCAGCACCAGCGCCCGGGCGGCTTCGTCCTGGATGGGCCGTTCGGGGCCTTTGAGCCGGCGGGTCGACGCATCGCTGTTGATCGCCACGACCAGACGGTCGCACCCGGCCTTCGCCTCCTGCACCAGAAGCACATGTCCGGGATGCAGCAGATCGAAACAGCCGTTGGTAAAGCCGATCCGCAGACCTTTGGCGCGCCATGCGGCAACCCGCTCGGCCGCCTGGTGCCGCGACACGACCTTGCTCTCCGACGCCTGCGCCTCCGCTGCCAGCAAGGCGGCGGCGAGATCGTCGCGCGAAGCCGCGGCCGTGCCGACTTTGCCGACGACCACACCACCGGCCGCATTGGCCAGCTGTGCCGCCGCCTCGAGGTCCGCCCCTGCAGCCAGCGCCACCGCCAGCGTGGCGACCACGGTGTCGCCGGCACCGGAAACATCGAACACCTCCAGCGCCCGTGTCGGCAGATGCGTGACAGCACCGTCTGCCTGCACCAGGCTGCTGCCCCGCTCGGAGCGCGTGACCAGCACCGCAGCGATGTCGGCGTCGGCGATCACGCCGCGCGCCGCCGCCTCGACCGCGGCGTCACTGTCACAGTCCGCGCCCGTGGCTGCCGCGAGCTCGCTTCTGTTCGGCGTCAACACGGCGGCACCGCGGTAGGCGGTGAGATCGGCGCGCTTGGGATCGACGATCACCGGCTTGCCGGCGTTCCGCGCCAGGGTGATCGCCTCGCCGATCACGCGGTCCGTCAGCAGCCCCTTGGCGTAGTCGGACAGCACAACGACGTCGCACTCGGCCATCGCCGCCCGGAGTTCGGCCAGAACCGCCTCGGCCGTCGCGTCGCTGATGGCCCCGGTTACCTCTTCGTCGGCGCGCAGCAGCTGCTGGCCGGCGGCAATGTAGCGCGACTTTACCGTCGTGGTCCGGCCTGGCTCGAGCACCAGACGCAAGCTTGTACCCGTGTCCTGCGCCGCCAACGCCTGCAACTCCTCGGCCGCCGCGTCGTCGCCGGCGGCGGCGACCAGGGTGACCCGGGCCCCCAGCGCCGCCACGTTGCGGGCGACATTGCCGGCACCGCCGAGCATCGCCGAGCTGTCGGCGACCCGCAGCACAGGAATTGGCGCCTCGGCCGAGATCCGCTGCACCTGGCCATAAATGAACCGGTCGAGCATGACGTCGCCCAGGCACAGCACGCGGGCGCCGGCCAGCGCATCCAGCAGCGAGTGGAGGGCCGGTCCGTCGGTCATCGCAAGGCGGATGTGCTGTTCATGTCGCGCGCCTTACACCAGGCCCAGCTCGATTTCCAGGGCGCCACAGAGCATCTGCCCCAGCGTAATGTGCATTTCCTGGATCCGGGCGGTGACGTCCGACGGCACGATCAGCACCGGGTCGGCCAGCTGTGGCAGTGCCCCGCCATCGCCACCGCCCAGCGCCGTGGCCACCAGACCCAGTTCGCGCGCGGCACGCAGGGCGGCCAGGACATTGGGGCTGCGACCGGACGTGGAGATGCCGACGGCGACGTCCCCGGTCCGGCCAAGGGCGCGAAGCTGGCGGGCGAAGACCTGCTCGAACCCCATGTCGTTGCCGGCGGCCGTGAGGGCGGAACTGTCCGTCGTCAACGCCAGCGCAGCGATGGGGTCGCGGTCGTTCCGGTAGCGGATGGTCAGTTCCGTGGCCAGATGCTGGGCATCGCCGGCGCTGCCGCCGTTGCCGAAGAAAATAAGCTTGCCGCCGCCTCGAACGCCGGCGGCCCAGGCATTGAGCATCGCGGCGAACGGCGCCGCCAGGTCGCTGCGGACGGCGGCCAGTACCTGACGATGCTGTTCCAGTTCGTCGGCGAAGTAGGCCTGCACGTCCATCACGTTCTCCAGCACGGTCCCGGGGCAAGCCGCGGCGCTGTCGACTCGCCCGATATAGTCGCCGCCATGCCGGTGCCGTCAACCGCCGCAAGCCAGCGAGCAGGCGGGCGGAAGCCGTCAGGCCGCGGCCGCATCGCCGTCGCGCCAGTGCACCAGCGCCCGCCAGGCAAGCCGGGTACCCCGCAAGGACCATACGCCCGGCACCAATTCGATGTAGCGCGGCAGCAGCCTGCTGAGCCCGCCGTCGCGCAGCAGCCCGCCGAGCAGCACGGCCAGAGCCGCACCTTCCAGTCCCCAGAACTGGCCTAGCGCCGGGACCGCGGCGACGACAACGACAAGCTGCATGACGCTGAACCGCAACACGACGTCGGCATGACCGGTCATGTTCAGCGCGGTGCTGGACAGCCCGCCCGACGCGTTGACGGCAGTGAAGCCGGCCAACAGCAGCATCACCGGCCAGGCGGCGGCGTAGCCCGGACCGAACAGCGACAGCAGCGGCTGCCCGGCAACGACCAGCAGCACCAGGATGGCAAGCGCCGGCAGGAATGCCGCCCAGCTGGAAACCGCCAACAGCGTCTGCAGCTGCCCCTGCCGGCAGCGGGCGTGGGCATCGGCAAGCAGCGGTGCGACGGCGGTGCTGGCGGCCCAGGTGGTCAGGGTGCCAAGCTGGGCGAACCGCCGCGCCGCTTCGTAGAGGCCGGCGGCGGCGGCGCCGAGACTGCCGCCGATCAGCAGCACTGGCAACTGCATGGCCAGCGCGTTGGCGGCGCCGGCCACCGTTACCGTCATCGCCATCGCCCGGATCGCCTGGCGATCTTCCGCTTGCAGCCGATCCGCGGCAGCCCGGCTCGGGCGGTGCGCGAGAAGCATATAGACCCCCACCGCAAGCCAGACGGCCACGGCATGGCTGGCCAGCAGGCCTGTCAGGGTCGGCCCGAAGGTCTGGTAGCCGACAAGCAGCACCGCGCCGGCGACCGTCGGCAGCAGCAGTGCATCTGGCGCCTGCGCCGCCCGCGGACGGCCACGTGCGCGCAACTGCGCCGCGAGCAGGGCGACGAGGGCGAACCCTGGCGCGGCTGCGGCGCCGCTCAGCAGCGCCACACCGTCGAACCGGAGCAGGTCGAGGTGTTGCGCCAGTAGCACCAGCAGCGCCACGCCGGTGGTCGCCAGCCCGGTCAGCGCGAACACCCACAGACGCGCCTGCCATTCGAACCGGTACGCCGCACCGTCGCGGCCGTCGGCGAGAAAGAGCGGGATGAAGCGGTTCGAGGCGGTCCAGTCCGAGCGGACCGAGCTGTCGCGCCAGCGCCCAGGCGGCAAAGAACACGGCGTAGACGCCGACGACCTCGAGCGCGTACAGGCGGGCGACAAGCGCAAACAGGAGAAACTGCAGCGGCACGTTGACGATCCGTAGGCCGAGGATCCACCCGGCATCGAGCAGGAAGCGGCGCATCCCGGATCAATCCAACCGCGGCCGCATGCGGGCGGTCACCCGCCGACCGGGCGCGTGCGCTGTCGCGGGATGCGGCGGCGGCCACCGGGACGGGGCACTTCTGCCCGGACTGTCGGGACCCGGCGACGGGCCTGGACGCCGGCGCCGGCGCGGCCAACGGGCACGCCAGAGATGCAGATCGCACCGCTGACCGGCGAGCGCGACCGAGATCCAGAACAGGCAGGCCAGGTAGGGCCGCCCGACCAGGGCATTGCTGACC
>Ga0126335_1002284_pt1 | contig 11377 bp, 10 predicted proteins | sample OlaspJWI45metaG_FD_108409 | JGI IMG/M metagenome (GOLD analysis project Ga0126335, IMG submission 108409) | Marine gutless worms symbiont microbial communities from Oahu, Hawaii - Olavius sp. 1 OAHU.JWI-45 metaG | ecosystem: Host-associated > Annelida > Digestive system > Unclassified | place...
AGTTCCGGTGGATATGGAAACATTGAACAGATATGTCAGTGGCTTGTAGAACAGTGGGGCACCGAGCCGCAGGAACCAGGCCGGTAGCTGATCAAGACCAGTGGCAGTCGCACGGAGGTTATCCAGAACATTGAACATGCGCCATTCAGAGACGACTTCAGTGACGTTTCCTGTAACAGTTTGTTTGCGCGATGGCGGCTGGTAGCTGGTATCAGTCGAGATGGCGGCGTAGTGGTGATTGAGCAACTCGGCTGTTATCCCGTCGACAACGTTCGTCTTCTGTTTCCTGCCGGTCAGCTGGCGGTATTCCGCCCACATGTCCTTGGCGTTGATCTTTAAGTCAATGTGACTCTAACGTGTTTTGCTGCGACTGGTGATATCCTTGCCGATACGTACGGTGAGCGCTTCGGCTTCTTCTATTCGTCCAGCGCGCATGAGTCGGTTTTTCCGGCGCAGCTTGGCCTTGATCCCTGCTGTCATATAGTCAGGATCTCTGGTAGTCACGGTTATTGTTCTTTCTGGGTAGAAGCTGTTTAGTAATTGAAGGGCGGTCTCGTAAAAGCAGTCGAACAGTTCAAGAAATAAATGGTGCTTGAGTCGGTCCGGTCGGTAGCCAGAGTCTTCTATAGTACATGACGATGGCAGGCGAACGGTCAAGTCAAGTCGTTGACGTGAGCCGGTGAGCCGCCATTTCAACGTCGTCGCTGCGTAATTGAGACGAGCGTGTCATCTCATATATAACGAAATCAGCCGTTACTGGCCGGCAGGTCGGCGGTCGCCTTATCCTGTGCCGACCCGCGCGATCGCGTATGGCGTGACTGGCGAGCGAAACGTCTCACGGACCGCTCCATGCAGTCGACGACGTTGACAAGTGACTGGCCGTCAACCAGCCATTGCCGCAGCTTGATGCCTTTCAGATCATCGTCCGCAGAATAACCGATGTCTCTAATTCACTCTGAATGCCGTCATGCAGTTCAGCTGAATGCGTTTCCGCGCTTGCTGCAGCAACTGCCCAATACCTGGTACTATTCTGACTATCGTTTGCACTGTACTGATGTCTGACTGGGGACTATAGAAACCAAGAGCGTAACTATCAGTTTCTGAAATGACAAATTAATCTAGTCTAGATAATAAAATCGTCCAGTATATATTTAGCTTCACTCGGCGACAAGAAATGGAAATTGGGAGACATAATTCCAGCTACTCGGTAGGTTACAGTTAGACACTGGACATAATCATATACTTATGATCAACCTAAAACATATTTACGTTTTGGTTTTAGTCACTCAGCAGTGCACGTAGACTACCGTGTGTTTGTGTATATGCTGTCAGCTTAGATGTGACAGTGTGACAGTGAAAAGCTTTGGCGAGGAACACTCATTTGTGCGCATTATAGCTAGCTGCGGACTTGAGCGATTACAAAATTACGCTGTTAGCCCATAGCTTGTGTACCCAGCGGCTTAGGATTTTATCATAGCTACCATAGTTAGTGCATTAGTGCAGCACATCAGTTGTACTGTAGGCGTAAACACGTTGTGCTTCCGGTGAAGTGAAGCGTCGTTTCCACATGCACTGCATGATGCGATGCGTGGCGCAACGTGTCGTTACTCGTCACGCATCGCGCAGCGCATGTGGAAACGACGCTTGAGAACGCAGTGTATAGTATTAGGTAAAATTACGCCTACTTGCGGCCAGCAGTAAAAGTCGTGAAAAGAAAAGTGCTTTTTCCTCGAGTAGGCCTACTGTTAGGTCGCATCAAATGCACAAAATGCGGACTATTGCGACCGAATATCCCGTAGCGTGGTATGTCTGTCAGTCAGTCTGTTACATACTTGAGTCTTGCAAAAATGTCTGAACAGATCGACGCCATGTTTGGAACGGAGACTCTTATGGGCCGAAGGAACACTGTCTTATGTGGGTGTTTTGATCCCTTAACGGGGAGGGAAAGTGAAGTTATGTTGCCCATTTTACTGTGCATCATTGTGGACGATTTTGAAAGCGAGAATTTGTATGTTGCAAACTTCATAAACAGACAAATTTTTGTATCATTTGATTCGTATGATCAATGAAATTATGTTAGGAAGATATTATACAGATAGCTACTCAGCAACAATTATAATACTTAGTAATATTGTGACACCCAAAAATTGACAATAACTCGACGACAAGACAGCGTTACTTCAAGCCATGCAGCGCGTAAATGTTACTACGGAACGGAACAGTGTCTCCTTTGCTACTTTCTGATGACTGCGACGTAGTTGACAACGACTCATCAGAGAGTATAATTTGAGACCAGTCTTTGTACTTTTTGCGAAATTTACTCTGGGTTTTTTTGTAGTCGGCAGTTAATCGTTTGAAACATCTCCACTTAAGCTTGTTATGCAAGAGTATCGCCATACCGACTTCCGACTTCCTGTTTTTCCTTCGATGTTCTTTCAAGTATTCGCAGGCTGTGATCTCTTTGATATTTACTTTTACGAAAGTTCTTTTTGTAATGAGATTGAAAGCTGTTTTGTTAGTCAGTCGCCGCCGACTTTGGCTTTACAAAGATTCCGCCGGATTCGCCTTCCAGCGCCTTGTCGATTTACCGACCCAAGCCTTACTGCGACCTAGTCTCTTTGCTGTCACACTGTAGCAATACAATTCTCTTCAAACAATCTCAATATTTGAGCTCATTAAATTTTGATTACTTTGCCATCTACGATGACATAGACTACGCACTATGGCGTGCAATAAAGTTGTCATTTCACTAAATCGACTGTTACAAATTGTATACCAAAAATTTCAGTGAAATCTCTTATTTGCAAATTTATTATTTTGCGACAAAAGGAAGGCACGTATTATGCGTTTAAACCCCGTCCACGATGATGCGTGTTACCCTATGAATATAACCGTTCTGACTCATTTGCCAGATGACGTCACGTGCGATGAGGCCATCACTAGCTTACTTTAGCACTTGTTTTGTTTACATTTGATGCCGATGAGAGGTCACACGCGGTCATTATATTTTTTCAATAATTTTAAGCAGTTAGAACATGAACTGATGAATTGCTGCACAGCGAATAAGAACGCCGCCACATCTTGCTTTGCGGCAAGACTGTTCATCTATTCAAGCGACAGATGAGCGTTTCAACTGCCAGTTGCTCGCAGTTTCGCACGTCCTCTTACTTCAAGTGAACGAGTGAACGGAACACGTTGGCGCGATTCCTATCTGCAATGCAGCATCATGTCTTTCCCGTTACGTCAGGACAGAGCTAAGGGCAACTTGGCACATGGAGAAGACCACGAGGCCGTACACGAAAATGCTGAGGGAACAGATCACTACGGACACAATACTCTCTCTTTCTGATGCTTGGAGTGCTGCGATGGATCGGTCAGCTTGGAGGGCGCTACGACCCGTCGATGGTCAAATGTGAAGATCACGTCTTTACTTCCTCAAGCGTCTATAGTGAGCCAGCCTTTCAATTGGAAATCTACTGCGCTTCCACGCTATACACGTGTCCAGTCTGACACTCTGGTTTGATCTTTGTTTATGGACACTTGGACAGCGACATAGGCCTACTGGCGCGACAGAAACAATACAGAGACGCGCCAGTCGCACGACAAACTCGAACGCTGGCTATAAAACTTCTCTAATTATCGCCGGTTCCTGCATCCGACATCGACCCGCCATGAAACAGAACACGAATAAGTCTACTGACGCGAGATTTTCCAAGAGACATATCCTAGACACCAGCTGACCGTTTCACAGTCTGCTGCCTGATCAACGCCACGATGACACTATCCGCAATCTGTGAAATTCTTCATCCTTCCAAAAGAGTCCACCAAAATGAGTTTCGTAAATCTTTCTTACCTTGCTGGCAACCTCACATAAATAACATTATATATAGGTGCAATGTACTCTAGTTAACTTGCTAGTCAATTCTTGACGATTTAGCTCTCACACTTCTGGCAAGTTGACAACAAGAAATTTGTCAACGCACTGACTGATAATACTTTCGGTTTGTAGTTGTTAAATACCATTTTGTCTTCATTTTGCTTTATTAGTTTTTAGGCCGCACCGAATGCATGAGATGCGAACTATTGCGGTCGATGATCCTGTAGCGTGGGCGTCTGTCAGTTCGTCAGTTCGTCAGTCTGTTAGTCTGTCGCGCGGGCAACCGTTTTTCCTTATTCGCCAGATGGCGCCACTTTGATGCAGCCGTTACTGAAAGATCTTATTAGAAAAATTGACAAAACTGGTTCAGCAGACCGAACTCAGGTTGCGGTCGTCTTCCGTCTGTACGAACACAACAAAACATTGACATCTTTTTTTCTTTCACGTACTTCTTTTCCACTGTCTTGGCGGAAATTCTCGCACCATTTGCAAAGTAATCCACCTCTTTTCTACCCTGAAACATGTAGCCGAACATCTGTCTTCTGCTAAATGCGCCATGTTAGTTATAAAAATGATGACATTTAGAACGTCGTCAACTTGGTTACATTTAGCATTGGATACTTAACCGTGCCACGTTGATTTAATGCAACTTGATTCTCGAGAAAATGCTCTTTATTGCCGTATTTTTGTTGTCTTTTATCTATCTAACATTAATAAAGTTATGGCACTTCTAAGTAAACCGGGATTTTTAGACCTCTCAATATATCGATTAATGTACAAATACGGTCGTTTTATAGCAGCTATGTAATGGCCACTGTTAAATGACACATCTAAAACACTACAGCAAAAAATAATTCCATCACCTAACTAACTAGCTATGGATATAATACGGAGTTCTTGTTATGTCCACAGCCCTTGAGGTAATGAAATTAATTTTTGCTGTCTTAGATGTGTCATTTAACAGTGGCCATTACACAGTTGCTATAAAACGACAGTTTTTGTACGTCAATATTTACAGTTTCCTACCATATTTACAGACATGCTCGCATTAGTACCTGATTTTGTTAGAACTAAGTGTTGGCGTCACTGGAACAAAAAGGTCATAATCTAACGTCAAAGGAAAAGCTTTTGAGTTTGGTGATGTAACTCGTTAACAAAGGTCGAAATCTATTATTGTGCCAAATTTCGAAGTGATCGGTCAATCTACGACTGAGATATAACTATATCCGGTTTTTAAAAACAAACGGTCGCCATATTTTAATTCTACTTCCGGTACCGATTCGGGCCATTTCATCATCATCTTCATGCCATTCTGTGTCGGCCCACCAAATTTCATTCAAATCGGGCTATCAGTGACTGAGATGTGACGTCAAGAAGGCAGCCGTCCGCCAAGCTGGATTTGATGTAGGAAAATGATAGACCGCCCACGAAGTGTTGTTGTTGGTTTTAACTTGCCTTTCAAATTTCGAGATGATCGGATTTGTAGTTGCGGCGTTACTGCGATTTTGTTTAGATTTTGGCGTTAAGGCTTGAAATTGCGTATTCACGCCCATTTTGAGGGCATTTTTGGCCATATTTCCCCCAACTGGCACCCCCAGAAAGTACCTCCTTGTGCGGAATATAAACACGTCGTTATAGCCATTAATCGTGTGCACTAGTGCCGTGGTTTGACCTGTAGGCAAAATCGAAAAATTTTGAGGAAAACTCCCGTCGAACCGATTTGCTCCAAAATTTGCATGTGGGGTGATGTCCCAGATGTAATCACGTGCGCAAAATTTCCGAGTGAAATTTTGAGAGGTTGCGATTCTACAGGGGGTCGGAATTTCGATTTTTCTATTGATTTTTGAATGACCATTACAACAGTGCAGTTCTACTGAGCTGCCTGTGGTAACACATTATTAACACACTGTACATTTACATACAATGCTGAGGCTGATACGGTATGAAGCCGACAATTACATGACGCCATGCAGCCTAAGTTCCTTACTTAAATTATTTCGGTGACACAAAGCACACGCAGGCAGACACCGCAGTGCACAGTAAGCCTGCTGACTGAGTGATTATTACATGTACGAAGTCGTAAGAGCGATTCATTTATTGCGATGTGATGTGCATGCTCGCAGTCTTCTTAATAACCAGTGCCAACCCGGGAGATGATCCGATAAGCGAGCGATCGACGAACACAACGTGCTCCGCTCCACCTGGCGTGGAGAAGTCTGAGACAAATTGGGGGCGCGGCATTGCCGATGACTATACGCGGCGCTTTATTACAACGCGCCAGCTCACTCGCTACAAACTGGTGTCGTTTACTACAGATGAATCTGTACTGTATATAGCGGATCGCCGTGCGAGCAGCGAGCGTGGAAGACTACACGCGTCGCTGGTCCAGCGGTTGACCCCGCCGCTCTGCGACTGGACCTACGTGCGTGCGACAAGCCAGGGATAGTGCCGACATCTGCAGTATGACGACGTGAAGGCGAAACAGTTGAACCCACGATCTCTAGATCACGGTTTAACCGTTAAAACGACCGTGCCACATTTGTAAAATAATTGTTGCAAGTTTCGTTTGTCTACGCCCATTTTAGACCGCATTGAATGCATAAGATGCAGCCTATTGCAATCGATAATCTCGTAGCGTGGGCGTCTCTCTGTCAGTCAGTCTCTCTGTCACACAGGTTACTCACTCGCCAGCTGGCGCCACGATGCGGCCGTTACTACATTACTGTTGCCATTTATTCTTGTCTGACTCTATTCCCCCGCCACCGCTCGTTGTCCTTTTTTCCGACTTTTTTCTTCCTCTCTCGAAGCGGCTTCATTCTAATCCAGCGAGAGGGTTTGCGCCTAGTAGCCAGAATCGGCACCCGATGTCCCTACGCTCGGCTTTCGAGACAGGGATACCTTTACCTTCAGAGGGTTTGCGAGAGCAGGGTCCCCCTGGTCTCCCAATGACAGTTTGCCGTCACTGATTTAGAACATCTTTCAGAGAGTAATAAACACCATTCAGTGTTGTTGTGGCGTTTCTGCGTTTTTTGTAGAGTCGACTCGCTGGTCATCGATGATTTAGGCAATGCAGCGGTTTTGTGCTGCATTTAGCACGGTGTTTATGGGTTGCATCGTTCAGTTAAGCCCTGCTCTATTGTGCCCACAATCCATTAGAGCCCCGGTTCGTCATGATGCCCAGAGACCAGAGCCACGGTACATGTACAACTTCTTTTGCACTGCAGATGCTGACCCGACGGTCGCACCATAAACAACAACGCCTTCGATTGGATTGCGTTTTACGCGCCGCTGAGTCGCCTCTTCATCAAGTCACGCTTATTGTTCGCATAGTCGCAGACACAATTTAATCCCGTCCAATAGCTCTTCCGTTTAGCACTAGCCATTTTGCCCATCCAGCTGGGCATTATACCTATAGTTTAAGCCCCGTGTCATCTTGCTGCCCAGTCAAAGAATGCACGCTGCCACGCTGCCTGCCCGCCCACATTGCATTGTATCGCGCCTCCAGCGTCGAGGCCAACCTGCAGCTAATGCTGCCCAATGCTATAAGCTAGGGCTGCCCAGTACCGCCCCACCTAGCCGGACGGTGCAGCTAGAAACAAAAAATGCCAATTTTCTGGCCGTTACTTATGACTCTTGATTTTTTTGCACTTAGAACCATCCCTGGGCGTCCTGTAGCTATCCTGAAAACTTGAAGGCGATCGTCGCAGCCGTTTCCGAGTTATGAGCGAACATACATACAGACAGACATACAGAGAGACAAACAGACATACGAACAAAATTATTATATTAGATTTTCACTGGACAACAGCGCTACAGGTACCAATATGGCCTATGTCATGAGACACCACAGTCGAGCTATAGCAGTTGTAAAATACTGGTCCGAAGTTTCACAAACCTCGACGCGTAAGGCAAATGCGAAAGCTGGCGATCGATATGGCTTTTCAAGCCTATAATACATGACAACTCGTATGTAATCACTCTCTTGCCAGTCGTTATGCTCCCAACTCGCCGTTTCTCATTATTTCCGCCCGACAGTATGCTAGTACAACCCATACGCTATCTAATAAGGGTGTGACAAAATATGGTTTATTGTCAAGATATGACAGATATCTGCGTGTGTGGCTTAAATTTGTAAAGAAATATATCACTTCACGTCCGTAGTTATAATGAGCCAAACACTGCGACGTTTTAGGCATATTTATTAACTCAAACTATTGAAAGTTGTCAGTAATTTATGCAACTTCTTTCACGTTTGGATTGCAAATTTACATTATGGAATTATACCGAATACATTTACAGAAAAGCAAAAATCGAACAAGCTGTCAAATAACTGCAGATTTCGAACGCTTCTGCTAAATATACGAGCGAAAGCAAAAAAACATACCAGAAAAAAGTTCTGAAATGGATGATGGCTAACTGCCTTGAGTCAAATAATTAACTGATAGAGTCGTTGGACAGCTGTTTTTCAGTCAACTATTGCGTGTGGTCCTTACCGGTCACTGGTGCTCGCACGAAGTCGTGGGTGACTGCGTAATCATCACCCTCAAGTGACGCGCTCTTGGCATGAAACAGCACTGTCCACGAGAGGACGCCGTTTGGAACGGTCTTGCTCGCGCTTCCACGGCGAACAGTGTGTGCGTAGGAAGTCGGGTGACCGGACAATCGGCATTCGCCTCAGACAATTCCCTCATACTCATTGTGGATTATCATGCGAAGCGCAGATCTCCGCAAACCAGGAGGTAGAGTGGTGTTGCTTGAACTCTCTGGCGTTGTCGGTCTATTGAGAGGCGCTTGATGGTTGTGGCCATATAAGCGTATCAGTGTCGCCACCATGTCGACCGTGGACATGGTGGCGCAACGACGCGACGGCCCTCGCTGGCTACGCGAGCTTGATGATGATGATGATGATGATATAAGCGTAAAGCTTAGCTGTATCATCACAATGAAAAAAGTGACTGGCGGATGACAAACCTTAGTCATTAGTGACATGTGCTGCATACGGAATACGTAGGATACAGCCAAGGCATCACTGATCAAAAACGCCGATTTTCTTTCTTTTCATAGTGTTCCGTTTTCCAATTCTTGCTTTGTCAGCTCTCTCCATGAATCAATTCCTTGTCGAAGGCTATCTCATGGTGCATTCATACTAAATGCGTCTGGTAATAACTAAACACAATTCACGGTTCACGGAGATAATAAGAAGTCGTATATGCTCTACTGATTGACAGTAGGCTCCAGAGTTGGAAGAATAGACCCGATCTGTTTACGGGCCGGATGTCGTGAATGCCGACTAAATCAGCGTTTTGTAGTTTCATGTTCGTTTTATGTTCGTCTTAGCCACTGCCGGTTTTTGTATTTCTCTCATCTCAATACCAATCACCAATCGATTGCCTGGAAACACTCATCTCCGTGGAATCCAACTAACTGAACTGAACGCAATCACAGTTGATAAATTTGTGTGACTTTTAAGGTCATTTCAGCGATATTGGTCAATACTTTTTTTTTATAAAAATGTCATACAATATACGACATTAAATAACTACTCACCACGTAAAAATTCATGCATAGTGTTTTAGCTTAAATATCTGTTTAAAGTCTTTTGAGGATCAAGGTTATTTCAACGTAAAAAACACAGAAAATACGCAAATAATAGGGATTGCATAAAGACAACCTGTGCATTTGTAAAGTCGCAAGTCGCAACTGATAAACAGTTTTAATTTTTTAAACTAATTACACGCATGACAATATTTCTAAATAAGCTTGCGTGAAACAGTGCGCAGCTTTTCTGCGACCTGCTGATCTCCTTGCTCGTGCTGCAGTGTAAGCATCATCACTTCTTCAGTTCTGTCTGTCAACTACAGTGCGCGTCAGTGATCATCGATGTCAACTATGAGTGCATGGTCGCCGCGCACTTCACTCAAGCACCTGTCAATCACTGAATGTTTTGCCATGGACAGCTGACAATCCGCCACAGCTCGTTGAGTCTATAGGCCCGATGAACGACTATAGGCCTCGTGATGAAGTCGGGACCGTTTTAGGTGGTCCGTTAGAATGGGAGCCAGATATAGAAAGTAACATTGTCCGCAGGCTGTCTGACTCTCCGTCTATTCGCCCGTACAACAAAATATTCCAAACTAACTATTGTTAAATACGGATAGAAAATCGATATTTCTGATTCACAATCGGCCATCAGATTCGCGACCGGAAGTACACTTCCGCCATTTTAGGCGTTTCCCTGTGCAGACCAGCTATAATTTCATCCAATCGGGGGTGATTATTTATCGGTCTCGCACTAGGCTTATGATAACGGATTGAGGTCCTGTTTGGAGTCAAGATTTTTGTGGACCCAAGGCACATTGTATTACATGGAGCCCGAGCCCCTGAGACTGTGGACAGCAAGGGAAGGGGTTCAAGAAACGCCTATTTCCTATCCACTGTCAGCCATTTATACCATACATTCAACCCCAGGCGCTAGAAGTTCCCGAGTGGTCACATTCGTGACATCGAAGCCGTAGCGCCTAGTTCATCGCATAACCAGCGTGAACACACACACGGTGCATCATCAATCGATTACTCGTTGCAGTGTTGGCAGGTTCGTTGTGGCTGCGCTCATGTATACGCAGAATGATCGACTCAATGTCATCTCATCGCTAATCTCCTGAAAACGCCGCAATATCATCACAGCTGGGGCGGGGCGGAAATTAACTCTTGTGGGGGTCCAGTCAACTCGGCCTAGTAAAACAACCCTGACTTTGACCCTAACATTGACCTTAACTCTACACGTAACCATTGGGGACGAGTTGAAATGGAGCCGAGTTGACTGCCACTCTGAGTGGGAGACGTGAGTGACAATAGTGACGACGGTGACGACGATGACGATAATAACAAGATGCCAAAGTAATTTGGCGAAAGCCACATCGGACCCCCTCTTCTTCCAACTACCTTAGGGGATCGCTGGACTTCCATGTAATACCAGTGTGTCTTCGTTCCCAAGAGTCTCTATCACGAACAGCATCTCGAGCGTTTAGCCGTTTTTGTACAGCACAGCCACGTGACACACCATACTATGGGATGAGTGAAGTTTTTAAACTATAGTCGTTGCTGTTTAAAAGAAATTTATTTAAGTAATTTTGTCAACAAGAGAGAATTTCAAATTGTTGATTATCGTCAAATTTGTTATTTTTAAAAAAATCGTCAAAACGTTTGTAAATTGTCTGGACATGTCTACATTGTTTGTCGTGTCATGTACAAGTCGTATAGCTGTAGCAGAATTTGGTCTTTATTGTAAATAGCGCATACGAGTGTCGTATATATAGCGAACAGAAAGTTTTACGCGGTCGAACTAACAATAGTCCAGGCGGAAGGTGCAAAAAATGTTTGGACCATACTGATCACTTTTAGAAGTGGAGTCAAGAAAACAACATCACCCTTTAGCAACGGTTGCTATGGACATGTTTTACCCTAGTAACGGCCATTTAAATCCCAAATGCTCACCAGAAT
>Ga0126335_1002285_pt1 | contig 11377 bp, 7 predicted proteins | sample OlaspJWI45metaG_FD_108409 | JGI IMG/M metagenome (GOLD analysis project Ga0126335, IMG submission 108409) | Marine gutless worms symbiont microbial communities from Oahu, Hawaii - Olavius sp. 1 OAHU.JWI-45 metaG | ecosystem: Host-associated > Annelida > Digestive system > Unclassified | place...
CAGGGTGCACACACAATTAAGGTGATGCGGTAAATTTTACCACAGTTACATGCAGAATTCTTTCACAATTAAAATGGTCAAAAATCACAGAAATCGATTAAGAACAGCCAGAGTTATATTTTCAACTACAGACTGCCCGCCTTTTTTCTGAATCACAGTGTAGATTCCGAAATAAGGTTCTCCGGTTTTCAGAAGAGATTCGCTTTAACAGATCGCAGTACTATAAATCCAAGGAAACCTGCGAATCATCGCAATTGTGAGCGATATCAGTATTTTTTATTTTAAGTTTTTTTAGTGTTTTCATAATATTAGACTAAAAAGACAAATTACTACGTTTACCTAACACGTTCACTTACCCCCAACTCCTCAGTAGCGATGAAAGTTTTGATTGTCAAAACGTTTATACACGTTTCTTTCAGTTCATGACTCATACGTTGACAGCCACACAGACCACCGAGCATCGTAACTGTAGCCGTGCCGTACTGACAAGAACTGTGGAATGTGCATGTACCGTATCGCATTATTATAACTATCAACGCGAGACGACGGGGACAGGTGTGTATGTTGAGTTTGTGACGATTTTGCTGTGATTAAACTGATTATAGACAGTATGTAGCGTACAGGCTAGTGAATGTCCTCGTAGTGAGCTCGTACGCATTTATATAGGCCTACTTGTGGTGACGGAATCTTTTCATCTTTCAAAAGCGGCATTAATAGTTATCGCCCTTGGCCGATTTCACTCACTCTGACAGTGAGCTCATCCGTCAAAGGTACAATGGTGTAACACGATACTACACGCATAGACAAAAACAGTTTGCATCTAGAGGGGAATATATGTGCAACTGACCCTATACGCGACACGCTAGAATGGAAGAGGTCGTGGGATAACTTGGTTGTGATGGATCGTATTGAGCCGTGTACTCGTGTATTCCACACGGGTGCCGACGCCTGCTCTATGCTGCAGCTATATGACCTGAACGACCGTTAATTTCTACCAGCATCGCACCGGCACAACCGAAACTTGACCACATCGCTCCCTATACTCGGTCGGTCGGTCAACTGATAACTGCTTATGCGACCGTAGCACAGACTGGTTGCTACGTTGTGAACTGCAATAAGAACTGGTAAAGTACTAGATCAGTGGCGTATTGACATGCACAGATCAACATACAAACTGTGTCCTTGAATCGAATATACAGTGCATAACTTGCTCTCCTGTCGGATTTTTTTACAGTATGAAAATTTAGTATTAGTCCGATGCTACAGCAATTTTAGATTGTAGAGACTTACATTGGTAGAGCTGGTAGCACAAACCATTAACTTTTATACATAGCAGAATTTTCTGTCTCTACTGGTTTTAGTTAACATGCAAGTTCAGCAGTTCAACTGATTATTATCGTCAACTTTTGCGAGTGCTTTTGCTGCACTTTGTCTTTACGTGTACTTTTTAAATTGCTACCAATTCGTCTCAAAAACAGCTAAACCGACACCAATGTGTGCCTAGTGCCGACAACACTGAAGCTGATTAGATCGCCAGCCGTACACCTCCCTGACATGCTGGACAAATTTACATTCAGTCCAGACACATTATACTCCAATCCATGACTGGCGGACATGTCACAACTGGTCGGGTTGCCTGCCCGCCAGTCATGTCCAGCTGGAACGCTAGTTGCTGACGCTGCGTTCAAACAACCTGCCTGACTGGCAGGCCCTGACGACATTCATCAAAGCCTTCAAGTCGAGTGACTGTAAACAGCAATCATGAATTCACGACCAGCACCGCTAGCAGCGTGTCAGCACGTCAAACTCGTTAATGTCAATAACAGTCTGTTCTCCTCCAAGCATATCTCATCACCATATCGAAGAAAAATTCCCAAAAGTTTTTGTTTGGAATATGCCGTTATTTTGTTTGACAAAACATAACAATTTTAACTAATTTCTACATGCTGCACATACACGTCAGGAACAGTAGGATACTAATCATTCAGTTAACATGTGATGTGCTGCTTTTAAAAATGATTTAAGCTATGCTATATTTAACATGTTATACAAGCAGCAAAACAAAAGAGTAAGACAAAGGCCCTTCGATGATCTGTATTTAGTGTGGCATAGCAAACACTGAATTAATGTGTCACCATATACTGACCTATCCATCTGTTTCGTCATCTTGTCAAGCGTGTCTTCTCGTTTCTCGATCTTATCTGTGTTGGTGAACGTGTGTCCAGCCTGCACGACGCTGCCGACGTCGACTCCGGCGTGCGCGTTCAACGTGCGCCAGACAAATATTGGCAGATAGAACAGCAGCGCCTGCACCAGTAGGATCATCGGTATCCACTGATAATACGGTATCATGGCGCGCTTGTGAGACTCGTGTTCCTTGGGCACGTACTCGTCATACGGCAGGAAGTAGGTGTTGCGGATCCAGCAGTAGTTGTTGGCGTATTCCTCGTGGTTGCCGGTGAAGTGGGCCGGCACCCAGCAGCTGATGGGGTCTCCGACGAACTGTTTCGTGGACACGACTAGCGCAAAGACGATGAGAATCGCCGTCGTGTAGCGGTACGACAACCGATCGGCAAAGTCGTCGTCTTTACGAGTCTTAACGTTCGGCACTCCGCCGATCACTCCCACTATCTTGTCCATTGCTGACCTTCACATCACAACCACATTGACCGACTAGCCTATAACATCGCATCAAACTACAGCACAACTCCGCGCGTGCTAAAATTATTCTGCTTTGCATTAACTGTGTCACAACTGACAAATACTAGTTTTCTTATTTTTTATGCAAACCATTAATCCGTTGTTGACCACTCACGTAGTGGGCGTGCTACTTGTATTACATTTTTGCCTTTTGCAATTCGAAAGCCTTGATCGACAGTTCATTTTTGGCACGCAGGTACATGTTTCAAAAATGCGGGTCAAGTTCGCATATCGGGTGTTAATAAAATGCGGAATGCGGAAAGTCAGCCTAGTCGTTATTCATCCGGCTGCGTAAAACGCGCAAATCACGTGCGGAAAGTTATATATATGCATAATACATTAATAAAAATGTTCGTCTTAAATATAACTTGTATCCACTATATTCACACATTAATAAAAAAAAATTCGTGTTAAATATAAGTTGTTTTCACTATTTCCGCAGGTGATTTACGCATTTTATTAACAACTGTGGAAACAGCAGGTGTAATATAATGCGGAATGTGTATGGTCACGTGGTCATCGCCGTCGACCAATCACATGCATTTCGCATATTCCATTCCGCATTTTATTAACACGCTCGAATATCAAAGGTGCATATATCACGGGATCAAGGTAAAAATGCCACAAAACGCGGGTGGTTCTCTTTTGGTGAAAACTGGGCAATCTGGTCAGTGAGTCAAGGGGGTAGCCAGACTTAAAATCAAGAGGAGGCAACACTACCCCTTTCCTTCCTTTTCCCCTCTTTTCGCATTCCCCTAAGTCCAGCTATGGGGGCTCTGGACGAGCGCTCTAAGCTCCTTCGAATACCCAGGCAAAGTTGAAATTGGGTGTATTTTAGCTGTTAAGTCTGGCAAAGTCGCAACTAGAGAAAACAATTTTTGAAAATGAAGAGGAGGCAATTGCCTCTTCTTGCCTGTTACTGGCTACGCCCCTGTGAGTGACTGATGCCACAAAAACTACAGCTTATCAATCGCAGCAAGCGCACCTCCGAAGGTTCTATGACAGTGAAGTTGACTGGACAAAAGACTTGCTGACTGCTGACGTATACTCCAACTTTCTTAATCCCGGTTTCACTGTATCACTCTCTCGCCGACTGTTATTGACTTAATGAAGTTGCTGGATAATGTTAGTGCTGACTGTCACCGACTAGTAATTCAGGAAAGCGCCATATCGATACCATTATACTAATTACAATGCGACTGTACAGCACAGCACTAGAAGTCAACACTGAAGAGCGCCGCCGTGGAGTCGCCAGTGGACATCCGTTGCTACGCCCGCGGTAAACCTTTGTGCGACGCACAGCTCAGCGGGCAGCCGACTTCTCGTTCAGCCAATAGCGGCGTCGAGCGCTGTAGGCCGTGCTACGGGACTCACAAAGGACCTGATGGCCTCTGCCGCTACTCCACCAGTGCTACCACGCGGGGCTGAGGGTTATGGATGGGGCTGTGGACCGCGGCGCTACGTGCACTGCACGTGGTCCGGACGCCAGTGTGCCGTCCCGTCTTTCCACCTTTCCTGCAATGACTCATCGTTTCTCGCGGAATACACGTGAACGTGTGGACATTGCGATATCCGACTTATGCCCATACAGCCTGTCTGCATTACAACTTACAAGCAGGTGACTGAGTAATTATGGTTTGACGGCTGTGAAAATGTGAATGCACCTGCCAGTTGCCACCTGCTGTCAATCTAGGCCGGCAGACGTGACTGCGATAAACCAAAGTTTGACCAGTTTTTTACAGCAGCTTAAACAAATAATCAGACCACAAGTTGGCACAAGAAACAAATCTAATCATATAGTTTTGTATCACGCAGATTTCGTAAGACCGCCCACCTTTTGACAACCCAACGTCAGTCACTAGGCCCATCTATGCAGGATTTCACAATGGGGGGGGGTTAAACATCCGACCTGCAGCCTTGCCGACATGATTGTCGATGAACAAGCAATTTTTGTGTTAATGACATGTCACCAGTACAGTTATTGTATTGGTGAACAATACGCCAAAAACGGGAGACAAAAATTATTATTATCATTTACCACTACTTTGGCTACGAACATTATTGGGCCACAATTTTTTGACTTGTCCAATGAACCCCCCAAACCCCCCTCTGCGCACGCCCCTGCATCTATGTGCAATATTTAATGAATTAATTGGACCATATTAATATTTTTACAGACTTTTTACTGGTGACATAATTTTTTGCGTTCTAAATTTGTGTTGTTTGTCAGTATTAATGAATAATAGCGATGATTAATAGCCTGTTAAAAGGCCTACTAGTTGATTACGTAGTACAATTGACGTCACAGCACTTGTCCAACCTATCAGCAACTGCAATGTGTATATTGGTTTGGATTTAGTTGCCGGAAAGTTTGTGATGCTAAAGAATACTGGAGAGGATAAAAATTTAATGTTTACGCATGCCGACGAGCCAATCATACCGTTAAAGCAACGTCATAGGCACTGGCAGCATAGCATCTGGGCCAGAGTACAGCAACCCGGTTCACCTTGCATCCGTCGTGCCGTTAGACAAGATCTTGAGTTACCGGACCAGAGCAGCATTGTCCCTGTGCGACGTGCTGTCACGTGACCGAGCATGGTGCTTTGTCACGCGTCTCGGGAACTTTGACCGAGACAAGTGGCAAGATGCTCGCTAGCTTGCGGCCGCCCTTGAGTCGCCGACCTGGACCCGTAGATCTTAGGCCTCAGTCGACCTCTCTTGCTCTTCAATCTATCTTGTCCAGAAACTAAACTTACATTACTTATACAGATATTTTACATGTTCTTAGTTAATCTAAAGATGTGAAACAAAAAAAATTACAATGACGAATTCGCAATAGTGCAACGAGCATACACCACCATCTTCCTCTCCTTTCCCTTCCCTCTGCCCCACCTTTGAACCTTGAACCTGCAAGGCCAGTCAGGGGCCTGGGGTCCCTAGTACGATACGTGGGGTCTGGACCCAGGATCGTAGTCAGGGGACGTGGATGCATGTCCCCCGTCGTCATCCGTACATTCTTCGTTGACCAATAGACAGTCAATAGTAAATTGAAATTGCGCAAAAATACTCCCGTGGCAACATTTTGCTTATTTTGTATTGGTATACGCATATTTTCGAAGTCTACAACTTACAAGCACATTAGTCTGCCCTTAGACTCCCCAGACCCCCTGTTTACCAGAAGAAAACTACTGGTATTTTCTCGATTTTTCGCCCCGCATGGGCGAACCACTGCACCGATTGGGGGTCAAATTTGCTGCAATTTGACCCCAATCGGTCCATATTTCGGGATTTCCGGTCGGAAGCCCCAACAATCGTCAATTTTTGCGACTTTTTCTCCCCGCAAGGGAGAATTCCTTAACCATTCACAGATTTACGTGCAGCTATAGCCCCACATTCGTTTAAAATTTGGTGAGATTCGGTTCATAAATCAGGGATTTATAACTGAAAAACCGCGCGTTGGTCATTACTCCCCAAAATTTCGCGGGCCCCTAGCCCAAAAACTAGGGGTCAGATCCCAAAACAGTTGCCACGGAAAAAATGATAAGGACGTTCTCTATCCACATGCCAATTTTGGTGAAGATCGGTTTACGCACGGCGACGCGAGAACGAAAATAAAAAGAGTTTTGTGTTTTTTTTATTGTTTGTTTGTCACGTTGTGTGTGGTCTATTTTGGTCTCGCAGAGCTGCTGCAATGTTCGGCACTTTAACGAAGTACATCTTCGCCATTTATTCATCGATTTTCACTGGGTTTGGGGCGATTTTAGATGAAGAAACATACTTTCAAACTACCTGCATCATTTTGAACTAAATTGTTAGGTGGTGCCACAATTTTTGCTAAAATCGGCCAAAATTATATTTTTTTTTCTTCAAAATCTCGCCGAAAAGTTTGTGCATTTATAAGCAGACTATAAATAACATTCTACCAGCGTCTCATTGGTATTAAATTGTAGATGTGCACCTATATACCTTTTCGGACAGCTCTTGCATCGACACATCACCATATCTAATCTGTGCTTGTAGTGCTAAAAATCGGTCGAAACTAGTTAGTTTGTGCGCACCAAAACCAGTAAAAGTATATAGCATACAATTATAGGCAGACTTTTGATGTCTTTGCATAAGGCAAGGAACGTAGTTGTGCACCTATAAGTCGACCACAAGTCACCTCCCCACCAAAGCTAACCTAACCGTGGCCCTAACCCTACACCTAACTATAATCCTTACTTTAACCCTTGCGCTAATCCTAACCCTAACACAGACAACCCTAACCTAACCTAAACCCTAACGAGTTTAGTTGGGGACGAGTTAATTGACCTGTGGACGATTTTTGACTTCGGAACGAGTTGACTGCCAGCCTGTTTGTCCCTCCATTAGCGAAATCCTGGCTGCGCCTGTCTGCAGCACAGATGATTTGGTGCATTCGGATCCAGAAATAGGCCTCCCCTACGCCTATAGGCCCAGTTCAAAGACCGTAGTCCTAGCTTTACTCGCATGGGCTACGAGCTGCGTTTATGTTTGCTGATGTAATGGCGTTGCGTTGTTTCGTCGAAGCAATGGCGGAAACGACCAAGCCTTAAAACTGGAAGGCCAACAATGGGAGGGGGATTTGGGGGAAGGGCAACAAGCCCCCTTCGACACCTTGCCAGCTAATGGGTCGGGGGAGTGGAGAAAGCCGTACGGAACTTAATGCTTTCCCAGTGAAGCCCGGCCACCTGAAGGTTTTCCTATACGCCAAGAGTAGGCCTACATGCATTTTTATTTATACTCCGTATGGCCTCACATGGCACTTAAAATTGTTTTATTGGTTCCTGGTCAAACCCTGCCTCACGGCCTCTGTGCAAGCCTAAAATAATTCTTTCTTGGTGGCCCCGGCCAACCGTGGATCCACCACTGACGATTTAGTGATTTGACACGGCTACAAACTCGTCAGCATGGAGAACAGATTCAACCATGCCCTGTACAACTAGTACAGTCATGTCGTCAAAACGATCGTTGCTAACTGTCAGAAACTTCGCACTTCCAAGTTTGTCACTTTGCCATGCTAGATGGCGCAGACGAAAACTTTAATATAGGGTGCACAACTACACATTCTTTGCCTTAAGTAAGGGCGTCAAAAGTTTGCCTAAAATTTTATGCTGTGTACTGGTTTTGTTGCCAATCTCGGCCCATTTTAGCACTATAAGAACAGATTTGATACTGTGCTGCAACTACAAGCAAAGAGATCTCCGAAAAATTATATATAGATGCACATCTACAATACCATAGCTACAGCTATGGTGCTTGCAGAATTTTATTTATACGCTACCTATAAATGAAATGGTTAAAGTTATGTGCACAAACTTTTCGGTGAGATATTGAAAATATTTCAAAATACCTGCGAATTTCAGCAAAAATTGTGGCGCTACCTAACGACTTACTTCAAAATAGCACAGGTAGTTTGAAAAAAAATTTCTTCCTCTAAAAAACGTCCCAAACCGTGAGAAAATTGATCAATAAATAGTGAAGCTTTACTTCACTAAACTGCTGAACATCACTGTAGGTCTGCCAGACCAATTAGGCCACGCCCAGCACGACAAACAAAAAGAAACATAAAAACTCTCTTATTTTCGGCCTCATGTCACTGTTCGTAAACCGATCTCCAGAAAAATTGGCATGTGGGTAGAGGATGTGCATACCAATCCAACCCTTAGTTTTTGCATTAGATCATCAAAAAAATTTTAGGAAATGATCCAAGTGCGCTTTTATGCTTTATAAATAAATGATTTATGCACCAAATCTCACCAAATTTTAAATGAATATGGTGACCATAGCTGCACATAAACTCTGTGAATTAACAGGAATATTAGTTGAAGGAGTTGTCCATTTAGGCGAAAAAGTTGCCAAAATTAGCAATTTGGGGTTTTTCTGGTCAGAAGTCCTCAAATATGATTGTGGTCCCCTACGCCCTGCCAAATTTGACCCATATCAGTGCGTCGGTTTGTCCCTGTGGGGCAAAACAAAAACGTAAAAAATCATTCATATAGTAAGTAAGTAAAGTAAGTAAAACGTGAATTTATATAGCACATATCATTTAAGAAAACCTCTAATGCGCTGGTCACATTAGTAGAGACTAAAAAGAATTGTCTTGAGAAACTGTTTAAAACTGTCAAAACCACACGTTGGATCTCCCAGCTCGCGCGGCAACGAATTCCAGACCGTCGGACCGGCAATCGAAAACGCCCGACAGCCGTATGTATTGAGTCGACAGCGAGGTACAATAAGCTAATGTCGGTTTGCGGAACGCAGAATAAGCCGTAAAGCGACGTCAGAGGCTGGAGTGAATTGGTCAGCGACGTACCGAGGTGCCAGACCGTGAAGACAGCAGTACATTATGATGCCCAGCTTACAGGTGACTCTCTCTGGCACGTCCAGCCAATGGAGCTCATCGTGCAGGAGTGTCGTCAGACTACGGTCGAACTTCCGTGTGTCACTGACCACACGTGCGGCCGCATTGAGCACTCGTTGCAGCTTGTCAGTGACCGTCTTCGGCGCCCCTGCATAGAGTGCATTGCAATAGTCGATGCAAGACGTAACAAAAGCATGAACGAGCATTGCCGCTGATCCGTCATCAAGTGACTTTCGGACTTGACGAAGTTGACGAAGCCGGTGGAAGCTAGCTGAACACGTCTTAGAGACATGCTTCTCGAGACTCAGGTCGGACGAAAAAGTGACACCAAGCACCCATACATGATCACTGGCAGTCAATTTTCTGCCAGTACGATAATCACCAACAGTTAATATAGAACATATCAAATCACAAACACGAAAATCTTCACAAACACTGAATGTACATTCTCTTGAAACTGACGTGTAGTTCCAAAACCAGTGAAATGCAGCAGATGTAAATGAAGCAAAATAGTGCAGCTAAGCAAAGATTTGTGAACCAATAGATTTAGGTTTTGGGTACAGTTACTCATCTCAAACATGGCCAGTGACGTTTGGACTATAAACATGAATTGCCTATCTGAAAAGCTCACAGTGCTACGTCAACTATCAGCGTCAATTAACAAGACATCAGAGTCGATAACATGGTCACTGTCATCGTCGTCATCCAATGTCAGATCATCGATGTCTTCAAACAAAGACTCGTCCACTTCGACAACCTCTCCACCTACAACAGAGCAACATCACCTGATCAGCAATTAACAGCTCAACATTACAGACAGATAGCACAGATAAGCCAAGGCAGAATACTGACAAAATATATTTGTTCTGATTTGTTCTGCCTGTGCTATTTTTGTGCAATTTTTGCTGAAATTTGCAAGTATTTTGAAATTTTTCAATATCTCATTTCTATTTGGCCACATCATACGGAAACTGGGAACTTCTTTGCAGAAGAAAGCACTGAAAGTACAATGTCACCAACAAGAGTATAAGCAAGACCACACATAACTTGGCAAGATAACATCAAGACATGGACAGGGCTATTGTTAGAAGAAGCAGTAAGGGCAGTTTACAGTCAGCTCGTACCCAACAATAACCTAACCCTGGCCCTAACCCTAAATGTAACCCTAATCCTTGCTCTATCCCTTGCCATAATCCTAACCTAAACTCTAATGTGTTCTAATGAGTTGACTTCGGGACGAGTTGACCCAGAGAATAGTTGACTGCCCCCCACGAGGGCAACGGAGGACCATTCACAGCGGAGGAAGATCGTACAAGATGCAGGCAAACCTCACACCAGAAAGAAGAGTTACAGAACAGAACAGAACATCACCGATGAATAAATGAATCAAACTGACAAAACTAAGCTTCAGATTACATTTGTGACAATCAAATGTGCAACAACAGCATTACCTTCTTCTAAAAATTTGACATCAGAGTCATCGAGACTATGATCGATCATAAACAATTCTTTACCTGCAACATCAATGTTTCACAGAACTCAACGTGTTTCAATAAAAGTAACACCATGCTGATTACTCACTGCCTGCTGTGATATTCTACTCATCTTCAAATATTCTTTGCAAATCTGACATTAGCAAAAAGATGTCACACCCAGCACATGGCACCAATTAGTGCAGTGCGTTGGCAAGACCAATCAGAATTAATCAATTAACACTAATGCAGCAGAAACTCCGTAAATGACATTTTATTTCATGTAACTTTATATACAGAGAAACCATACAATAAAACTGTAATTACCCTTTCATCTTGCCTAACATACGTAAGATAATGTTAATTACTACGAACAATGCAGCAACATAAACACAGCCTGAACCTCAACCTGTTAACTTTTTACTGGCTGTATCGTCTTTTCCTTTCTGTCGTCGGAGCTCTGCTAGTTCGCTGTCGAATTTTGCCTTCCATGCCATAAATGTCTCAATCGTTACACGCGTGCCTTCAAACCGTTTCTGCATAATCAGACACATTAGTAACAGAACACAGTAAAGCCACAGACAGACATACATACAGACATGCAAACACACAGACCTGACAGAGGTACAATACATGCTATCATAGGCGCAAATCCAGGTAAAAATCTGGGGGTGTCCCTTCCCTCCGCTTCTTCCCCTTATCCTTTCCTTCCTAAATGAAAAACTCAGTGCTGCATAATGCGCCATATCTTGCTGTAGACCAGACTGTGATCGGGACTGCTCAAGGGCCACAGATCTGGCTGGTCTAGTCGAAGAGGTGTTGC
>Ga0126335_1002286_pt1 | contig 11376 bp, 13 predicted proteins | sample OlaspJWI45metaG_FD_108409 | JGI IMG/M metagenome (GOLD analysis project Ga0126335, IMG submission 108409) | Marine gutless worms symbiont microbial communities from Oahu, Hawaii - Olavius sp. 1 OAHU.JWI-45 metaG | ecosystem: Host-associated > Annelida > Digestive system > Unclassified | place...
ATCACCTCACTGTCAAAAAAGATATTTGCTTATATAAGAACCGGACCCCACGTATCGGGCTTGTCCAACCACAGGATAAGATCGTGGTTCGCTTCGCTCACACAATCTATCCTTATTCGTTACACCGGTCAGGCCGGCTTTTTTCATTGCAACGATTTCATCGACTGTAAATGCGGCCGTTTCGACAACCTTTTCGCGCATAATGACCCGGATCGTTTCGTCCTCGATGCCGGCCTGTTTCAGAACGATCAGTTCGAGTTGATCCAGGCCCATCACCGGATCGGCCATCAATAGTGCGCCAAGCAACCATGGTAACAATAGGCGGATAACAGTTTGCATGATCAAATTCCCGGTTAGCGCAGAAAATTGAGCAAGGTCGTCTGCAGCATTCGCGCAGCTGTAGCCAGACTGGACTCATAGGACAGCTTCAGATTCTGCATTTCCACAATGGTCTGGGCGATGTCGGCATCTTCGGTTTCAGAAAGCATGTCCTGTAAATTCAATTTCAGGTTGCCATACTGGTTTTCGGTCGACTCGAGTCGCTTGTAGCGAGCCGCCCCTTCGGTCGCCCTTTGAACGACCTGATCGTAAGCGTTGATCAGAGGCGTCACCGTGGCTTCGATCTGAGGCGTACCGGTGTCGGGATCCGGATTTTGCAACCCCTGCTGCAATAACGCCAGGCGGGCAAATGTGTCGCCAAACGTCTCGAGGCCATCGGTATTAATCTCCATGTCCATCCCGTCTCCCAGGATCAGGCGTATGTTACCGGTATCACCGTTATAGGTTTCATAATCGACGACAGCCACCCCGGCATTTTGAGCTGTCAGGCTGAAAGTATAGTCGCCATCGGCCAAAGCAACCCCCATGCCGTCCAGACCATCCCAGGCAACGCTGTTGACACCGGCGCTGCCGCCGCTGCCCGGTGTCACGCCATCGCCTGTGTTCAGCGTTCGCACGATCGTTCCAGCGGCGTTCCGGATCTCGATAAGTGTGTCCGTCGCATCATCCGCCAGTCCGAATTCGATGTTGCCGGGAATGCCACCGGTGATGTCGATGTGATGGGCAAACGGCGGCAGATCGGATTTGTGCCCTGCAAATAAATGGCTGTTGCCCAGTTTGCTGTTGGCCAGGTCCACCAGTCGATCGTGGATCTGGCGGACTTCTGCGGCCGTGGTCGGCCGGGTATCGAAGGTACCATTGGATTCAGTGACTGCGATTTCCTTGGCCTGATTGAGCAGACTTGCAGCTTCCTGCAAAATCGTATTGGTGAAATCGAGTCGGATTTTACCCCGGGCAATGTTTTCCTGGTATTGGTCGATGGCTGCCAGGCTCTGACGATAGTCAAGAACTTTGCGCATTCCGACCGGATCGTCCGCAGCACTGTGTATGCGCTTTCCCGACGAAACCATTCGCTGCCTTTTTAGCAACTGGTCGGAAATACGCGCCATGTCGCTTTTCACATATGCAGCCAACATCTGAGTCGTCACTCGCATGGGGCCTCCCAAAAGTAAAAAGTGCCTAAAGTGCGCTTACGTCTTCGCTGAAGCTTCGCCGCACAGGAAAGTGCGCTTACGTCTTCGCTAAAGCTACGCCGCACAGGAAAGTGCCTAAAGTTATGGTGGCGCTAACGCGCTGCCGGAGATTAGTTTTAAGTTTTATGTTTTAAGTGTTAAGTAGCGTCCAGTTCGAAGTGAGCTAAAGTTAAGGCAGCGCTTGCGCGCTATCATTTTTGATTAATTAAGAACGATGGAGCGCAGCGACTCCTCAACTTTAGGCAATTTAGTGCACTTTAGGCACTTCCAACTTCTTGGTTCGAAGACAAATCAATTAGATATGACACTTCCTGTCGCTTAAGATTCCATCCTCTTGCGTCAACGCTACAACATATTCATCATCGTTTCCATCATTCGGTCGACCGTTGTGATCAGTTTGGCGGCCGCGTCGTAACCGTACTGAAACTTAATAAGATTGAGCATTTCCTCGTCCAGAGAGACGCCCGAAATCGACTGACGATAGTTTTCCAGGCTGGCGGCCATGGATTCCTGGTGCTGGCGGTAGTCTGCTGCCAGTTTGACCTGCGAGCCGACATCGCTGACCAGAGCGTTGTAATGGTCATCGAAAGTCGATGTGCCACCGCCCATCAAGAGGCCCTGCTGCAGATTGGCCATGGCAATGGCATTGCTGTTATCGCCGGGCGCGCCGGGGGCCGAGCCGCTGGCAGCAATCAAGCTGGAATCGTTTGAAATCGCCAGGTTTAATTGGATATCGGCCGCCGTGGATCCGGTAAACAGATCAATACCGGCCACCCCGTTGCGATCGAAACCGCCTGTGTGCACCCGGTTTACTTCAGTTATAATGGTGCCGGCCAGGTCATCCAGCCGGGAAACGACATCGGTGATGACCGCATCTCTGGCGTGCAACCAGCCCATGAGCTGTCCGCCGGCAATGTCGGTGGAGATGTTGGATTGATTGCCGTCCTGGTCAACCCAGAAGACGTCCATGTGACCGGTGCCACTGTCAGCGGCCGTCAGTGACCAGGTCAGTGGACCGTCAACCAGGGGCCGTCCGTCAGCCACGGAAACGGTAAGCCGGCCGACATCGCTTTCGTAAGCGTGAAAGTCGATCCAGCCCGAAAGTTCGTTTAGCAGCACATCGCGGCGATCCTTCAAATCATTGGCATTCTGATTTTCACCCTCGATATCGGTTATCTTTAAGTTTAGATCCGCAACTTCAGACACGATGCGATTGACCTCTTCCACAGCGGCGGAGATACTGGCATCCATATCATCTTGCTGCCGTGTCAAATCGGTTGAAATTTTGCGAAATGTTGCTGCCAGATAGTCACTCCTGGCCAGCAGCAGTTCACGCTCGGTGTAGTTGTCCGGCTGGTTGGAAAGCGACTGCCAGGCACTCCAGAATTCGCTCATGGCCAGATTCAAGCTGGTGCCGCTGGCTTCATCAAGGGCCATATCGACCCGTCTAAGGGCATTTTCCTGGGCTTGCCAGCGGCCGAGCAGCTGATGTTCGCTGTTGAGCTGGACATTGACGAAACGATCGTAGACGCGTGCGATTTCAACCGCCCGCACGCCGGTGCCGGCCTGACCCGGCGCCCCATAAACCGGCGCATTGGCGCTCAGTCGTATCTGCTGACGCGAAAACCCGGGGGTATTGGCGTTGGCAATATTGTGACCGGTGACCGCGATGGCTTTTTCCTGTGCGAGCAATGAAGATCTTCCCAGATCAAGCAGTCCAATAATGTTCGGCATGACAACCTACCTTTTACCCATTAACTTCCATCAAATCAGACAATTCGTTTATCCACTGCAACGTCTGGCTGGCGACTTTTTCCAGATGACCGGATTTCAGCCCCAACCGTTTGGTAGCGCCCGCACTGGGCACATACTGCAGTCCTTCGCGTCCGACACCGATCCCTAGCATCATGCACAATACATTGGCCACATGCACCGCATCGATGAATACCTCTGTGGGCGAAGCTTCATCCGGCGCGTGATGGTAGCGCACAGCAGCAACAATTTCAGAAGGCAACGACCATTGCTCCAGTATCTTTGCCCCGATCTCCGCATGATCCATGCCAAGCACTTTCCGTTCGGCGATCTCAAAAGATATCCCTCTGGATGCTTCGGCCTGAATTTGAGCGTACTCTTCCTGGAGAAATTGACCCAGGGCCAGTTTGCCCACATCATGCAGCAGGGCGCCGGTGAATATCACATCCGGTTGTCCCAGTTGCAATTCTTTCACCAGCCCTTCGGCTGCCACCGAAACTGCCATACAGTGATGCAGCAGCTCTCCGGGCGGTAAATCATAGCCCGGCACCGGTTTATTCATGACGGCCTGCATGCAGGAAGCCATCACCACCTGCAACAGACGACGGTTTCCCATCATTACCACGGCCTGTTTGATAGAACCGATCTTCTGGGGAACCCCGAAATAGGCCGAGTTGGCCAGTTTCAGGACATTGGCGGTCAGGCCGGGATCGTGCTGTAACGCATTTTCAATCTTGGTCATTGGTGTATCGGGATCATCCAACAAGCCCAGCAAGGTAACTGCTGCACCGGGCATGCCGGGAAAAGACGCCAATTTAGATGATATTTCCGCTATTCTGGCCTCACTCATAACATCCACTTCTCTCCGTTGCTGCTGATCTGGGTTTGTCCTGTTTTGAGGTCAAAATGAACCGTGCGGCTGGCGGTACCGCCGATATCGTCGTTTGCAAGCAAGATGTTGTTTTCCAACAACAATTCCTTCAGGACCGTATAATTGCGTTCTCCGATTTTGAACATCTCATTTTTACCCAGTGGATTACCGCAGCCGGCCGCCTTGAAAATCATGCGGGACTTTTGCCCCCCGAGTCCGCAGACCGCGTTGATAAGCGCCGGAACCCCGGTATCGACAAACATGTAAGGGTTGGCTTCTGCCTTTTGAGGGTTAATTTGAGACAGGGGCAGCATGGCATGCAGCAGACCACCGACCTTGACCACCGGGTCATGGATCATCAATCCCAGGCAACTGCCCAGGGCATGGGTAACGAGCACATCGGCATCCTGGCCAACTTTCATGTCTGCTACAACGATTACGTGCTTCATAGTAAATTCCGTACTAATTGGTTTTAACATGCTCGGCGAAGACACGGTCTATCTATTCATATCAATCCGGGCAATATAGAATCTGCGATCGCGCAATCAGTTTTTTGGTCTTGTTCTGCATGCCGGCCATCCTGATCAATGCTTGCTGCGTTTTTCACCTGTTTTTTCAGACATCGCTGCAAACCATTTTTCCTCTGGGACCTGATTTGCGCATGCGCCCGTTCGGATGATATTCGGGTGAGCCTTCAGCCTGGTGTAAAAACCCAAGCGCCTGGCGCACAAAAGCCAGAGAATGCTGATACAAAACACTGTTTTGCCGATTGCCCGCTTTTACCTGGCGGGTCAATCGGAGCAGGGTCCGCCGGCGATACCGCAGTGATTCGGATTGTGGTGCCGACAGGCACTTTATCAAACCGGCCAGTGTCAACCGTTCGATAGACAAATCCATGCCGGCCGAAAGGTCGCTGACAATCTCCCGGCGCCGGTCTTCCAGTTGCTGCAGGTTATCGACCAGCAATTCCTTCTCGCCCGCAATGCAGCCCAGCGCTTCCGAGTTCAAGGCGACAATGGCTGCTTTTTCCACATCAAGCGCCGCGAGCAGGTCACGATAACCGTCTATTTGGGTCTTCAAAACACGATCGAGCTGTAATACCAGATCATCCATTGTCGTTTCGATCCTCTATCCAGCCGAGCCGCTGGGCGAAAAAGAGCCCGGAATGAACAAATAAGTAACAGCACTACAGGAACTGATTCAATATCGATTCCTGCATCAATTTAAATGCAATTGTTTTTCCGTCCACGCGATACGTCCCTTTTTCCAGCTGCTGTTTCAGTGCTTCTACCTTTTCAGGACGAACCTCCGGCACATTCTGCAGATGATCCACCGCCGCCTGGATCTCTCTGGCTTTGCCCGACAGGGCGACCTTGTCCTGGGGCGGATCCGGGGCGCCTGCCCTGGACCCGTCCGACGGCGCGCGCTGTTTCACACCGGCTTCACGGGTATAGTTTAACATCTGAATCGAATTGCTTTTTCCGCTAATTTCCATTTTCCCTCCTCAGGGGCAGCGGGCAGCCAAAGTTCTAGTCTGCGCAACCGCCACGGGCCCGCAGATATGGCGATAGTTGTGCAAGTAATATATCGGCTATAGCTCGGAAAACTTTAACAAAATACACTCTGTCACGACACGCCCGGCGGCTTAATCCTGATAAAGCCGAATTCGTTCAGCGCCTGAGCCGGTCTTCGAGTTGCTGCATCAGAATGCGGGCCAGTCCGATACCACCCCGCTCAGATATATCCTCGGCCATCCGGGAATCCAGCATCGAGGTATAGATCTCTTCCGCCTGGCCGCCGTCGATCAGACCGGATTTGTTCACCGTCGAGCGCATCTCTTTGAGCATATAATGGATGAACAGCGATTCGAAAGCACTGCAGGCCTTCTGCAGATGCGCCTCGGATTCCGGATGCAAATTTTTGTTCTGGTCCGTTCCATTTGCAGCTGTCGATGGATTTATCAAAGGCAATGTTCCGGTCGGTATGGTCAGGCTGTCAGTCATCAGATGATCTCCAGTTTGGCTTGCAGGGCGCCGGCCGCCTTGAGGGCCTGGAATATGGCGATCAAATCCCGCGGGGATACGCCCAGTGCGTTGAGTGCCCGCACGACATCGCCGATGCTGACACCCGATTTAACGACATAAAGCGGGTTCTGCCCTTCTTGGACCACCAGATCCGTATCGGGCGTAACCCGTGTCCGGCCTTCAGAGAACGGCAGTGGCTGGGACACATTGCGGTTCTCTTTGATCTGGATGCTCAGGTTACCATGGGCAATCGCAATAGTGGACATGCGCACGTTATCGCCCATTATCACCGTACCTGTCCTTTCGTTGATGATCACTTTCGATTCCGAATCAGGGGTCACGCCCAGGCCCTCGATTATCGCAATCAATCCGACCACATTGCCGATATATTTCTGGGGCACAACCACTTCGATGGTGCCGGCATCCAGGGTTTTGGCAATCCGATCGAAAAGGGCCGTGTTAATAGCCAATGCCACCCGGGAAGCGGTTGTGAAATCCGGTGACCGCAGTGCCAAACAGAGTTTGTTTTTCCGGTTGAATGCCATCGGCAGCTCGCGCTCGATCAGGGCACCGCTGACGACCCGTCCCACTGTAGGAAAGTTCTTCTTTACCCCGCTGGCAGCGCCGCGGGCGGCAAATCCACCGGTGCTGACCGGGCCCTGCGCGACTGCAAAAACCTGGGCGTTGGCAGCTTTAAGGGGCGTCAGCAACAGCGTCCCGCCCTGTAGGTTTTTGGCGCCGCCAATGGCGCTGACGAGCACATCGATGCGGCTGCCCATGCGGGCAAAGGGCGGCAGGTTGGCCGTAACCATGACAGCGGCCACATTTTTCGATTTGATATCGTCCGGATTGACCGCCAGGCCCATTTTTTCCAGCAAGGCCGCCATGGATTGGACGGTGAATTTGGACCTTTTACCGTCACCGGTGCCGTCTAAACCCACCACCAGTCCGTATCCGACCAGTTGGTTCTGACGTACGCCTTTGATATCAGTGATGTCCTTGATACGCACTGCCGCCGCAGGCAGCGTTGTCAGCAGCAGGAACAGGGTCAGCCCGATGATCAGGGCTAAACGTTTCAGGTCGGATGGAACCATCGATTGTATTTTATTCATCGTCACAACCAATCAAAATGGCCATATTTTATTCAACCCGTTGGCCAGCCAGCCGGGTCGCTGTCGTTCATCGATAATGCCCTGCCCGCTGTATGAGATGCGGGCATCGGAAATGTAGGTGGACATGATCACGTTTTCGGGTGAAACATCCCTGGTGCGAATTACGCCCGAAAGAGTGATATACTGCCGTTCGTTATTCACTTCCACCTCCCGGGAACCCACGATACGCATGTTGCCGCCCGGCAGGATCTCGGTGACGCGGGCGGTAATATAAGCGGTCAGATCACCGCTGCGACTGGTCGATCCGGAACCGTCAAATCCGGAGGCCATACTTCCCTGCAGGGCCGAGAAAGGATTCAAGTTGCGGGCCGGATTGAAATTGGGATGCGATGAGTCGTTGAACCGGTTTTCAAGACCGAAAAGTTTTTGCAACTGCGCCGTCAGACTCGACTCTCGCTCGGTTACCGTATTGGCTTTATTGGAAGCACTCGATGATTCAATGATCTTGATGGTCACAATGTCACCGGTACGCCTGGCTTTGGGCATAACAAACAGCTCGGCAAAGGGACTATCCTGGCTCCACAGCGAACCGTTATGATCATCGGGTGCATAATTTACCGGTGCCGCAACAGACGCCTGAGTTTCGGTAATTACCGGATGTTTTGCTACCGATGATGCTGATTGTTGGGTTGTTGTGGCGCAGCCAAACGGAAATAATGATACTAGCGCGAGCAACACGGTTGTCGGTCCAATCATTCTAAGCCCTATCGCTTTCATCTTCAGTTTTGCTCCTGCTTGGGTTATGGGTCGTTTAACCGGCCTCAGAAATCGACGCTGACCGTGTTTTTATCAACCACCCGGGCTGACACGGTTTTGTTGGAGTCGACATTGATCACTTTTACCCGTTCACCCGGACGACCGCTCGACCGGACTTCACCAATGGCGGTGATCCGCAAAACCCCGCTCTGAGCCACGATCAACACCATATCGCCGCGTTTGACAACCGGGGGATATTCGATCAAATCAGACCGCAGAACCGAACGCGCCATAATATTGGTCCGGGCGCGTTTGCCCACCGCTGCGTTGATATCGGTAACCGGCTCCGGCGGCAGGTCACCGATGTCGACCTTCACCCGTTCAAGGTCAGCCGGAGAGATCGGCTTAAACCGACCGATCGGCCGTCGAGCCACCACAACCTTTTTGAACGCCGCCAGTTTGACACGGGTCTGGATTATTTTCTCATAATTGTCGTTTACGTTTACGCGAACAGCCAGCGGCACGGTACCTGTGTAAGGACCCCGCCTGGGGGCAATGACGGAATAGACGGTATGACCGACAGGCAAGGTGGTATCGGAAGTAATTTTAATGGCCTTGATTTTCAACTCTGTTCCGACCCAGGGGGAAGTGCGTTGCAGGTAATCGGCTATGGTGCTGCGGATGCTTGCCCTGTCCGCCTGGATGCTTCCGCGGTTTACACGCACCTCGGAGGGACCCTCAAACCGGACCCGGGCCGGATCGATTTCGTGCTGACGCAATTTCAATTCGATATATGGGCGCTTGAACCGGCGCCATTTTCCCGGCAGCGGCGCCCGGGCAACAACAATGTTACCAAGGTTCTCCTGTTGCCGCCGGTCGCCGGCATCAATTTTTGCGATGTCTTTCAAATAGACCGAATCCGAATTGACCTCGATCCTGGATTTGAGCTCTATTACAGCGACTTCAGCTGCCAGGGCCGCGATCAGCCCAACTGCCAGCAATACGCCGCAAGTGATAAACGCAATCAAAAACCGCGGTCCGAATCGATTTAATTTCAAACAAAGAATCGTCATTTCAATTCACTACCGTTTGACGTTGTTGGCCATCTGCAACATTTCATCAGCGGCCTGAATGGCTTTACTGTTTATCTCGTAAGCACGCTGGGCGGTAATCATGTTAACCATTTCGTCAACCACGTTCACATTGGACATTTCCAGGTAACCCTGGGCGATGGGACCCAGACCGTCCTGACCGGCCGTACCGTTGATGACCTCGCCCGAGGCCGGTGTCTGGCGAAACAGGTTGCGGCCCAGACTCTGCAGTCCGGAGGGGTTGAGAAAACGGGCAAGCTCGATGGTGCCGAGATCTGTTGGGGTGCTTTGTCCGGCCTGCAGAACCGATACCGTGCCGTCCATGCCGACCGACAGCGCCATGCTGTCATTAGGAACCGTTATTTCCGGTTCCAGTGCGAATCCATCCGAAGTAACGATACGACCGTCGTTGTCGAGTTTGAACGCCCCGGATCGGGTGTAGGCCAATTCACCGTCGGGCTGCAGGATTTGAAAAAAGCCCTGGCCTTCGATAGCCAGATCCAGCTCGTTAGATGTCTGCTGCAGCCCGCCCTGCAGAAAAACCTTGTTCACCGCGGCCGGTCGCGTTCCGTGTCCGAGTTGAATGCCCACCGGTACCTGCGTGCCGGCCGAAGATGGCGCTCCGGGTGAACGCATATTCTCGTAGAGCAGGTCCTGAAAATCAGCCCGGCTGCGTTTAAATCCGGCCGTATTGACGTTGGCCAGGTTGTTGGAAATAACATCGATGTTCAGGGTCTGCGCCTGCATGCCGGATGCGGCTGTCCATAAACTGCGAATCATGGATCCTCCTTACAAAATCAAAATTAACTGCTGTTTCAGAAATCGCGTGCATCATCTTTTCCGTGCAGATGAAATCAGTCTCAAAAAACGCTAGCCCACCCTTCCCACTTCGTTGATGGCTCTGGCATTGGTTTCATCGATGGCCCGGATCACCTTCTGGTAAGACTCGAATCCGCGCAGGACATCGATCATGTCGGTCATGGTGCGCACGGCATCCACGTTAGACAATTCGACAAAACCCTGACTGACCGTCACCGATTCGGCGGATTGTCCGGTTGCCCCATCGTTGGCGGGTGCGAACAGGTTATCGCCGATTTTGCGCAGCTGCTGGCCATCGGTAAAATTGACGATCCGCAGCTGGTCCACTTCGGCATTGTCGACCGCCACATTACCCTTTTCATCGACACTGAAGCTGCGACCGTCGATCCGGACCGGACCGCCTTCACCCAGAACGGTATGACCCTCGGCTGTAACCAGGTCCCCTTCGGCTGAACGGGTAAAATTTCCTTTGCGGGTGTACCGGTTCCCTGACGGGGTTTCGACAACGAAAAAACCCTCGCCTTCCAGGGCCAGATCAAACGGGTTGCCGGTATGTTTCAGTTGCCCCTGCTGGAATGCTGTCCGGGACTCGAGCCGGACCCAGATGGGCGCGCTAGCCGCCGGACCGTTCAGTGATAGGCTGCGGATCGATTCGGCGACATCCTTGGGCGATTCGGCAATGCGCAGATTGGCCAGATCCTTCTTAAAACCGATGCTGTTGATATTCGCCAAATTGTTCGACAAAATTTCCAGCCGTCTCTGATTCAACATGGCGCCGGCGGCAGCGGCATAGATTGCTGAGCTCATGGTTTTCCTCCACAAAGTTCTTCTTCACTGGGATGTATGGACTGCAAAACGCATACCAAACATAAAAAAGTGCCTAAAGTGAACTTACGTCTTCGCTGGAGCTTCGCCGCACAAGAAAGTGCGCTTACGTCTTCGCTAAAGCTTCAGGCTACGCTCTTCGAGCTTCGACCCGACGAGACGCCGCACAGGAAAGTGCCTAAAATTGAAGTAGCGCTGACGCGCTGTCAGGTTTTTGAAACTGGAAACTGGGGAAAGAAATGGGCGGCAAATTTTGCCCGGGCTATCAGAAGTTGCCTATCCGAGGAATGCGGTGGTTCGAATTCGGAAGGCGGAACGGGGTTATAAACAAGTGCCTAAAGTGAACTTACGTCTTCGCTGAAGCTTCGCCGCACAGGAAAGTGCCTAAAGTTAAGGAAACGCTTGGGCGCTGTCAGGTCTTTGAAACTGGAAATTAGAAATTAGGGAAAGGAATAGACTTGATCCTGGATGCTGGATCAAGGAATTCTGTCATTTTAAAAAATACTGAGCGCAGCAAAACGTTTAATCCAAACTCCAATATCTTTTCCCTTACACCTTTTACCCTATACCTTATACCATTTATCATTTATCCGG
>Ga0126335_1002287_pt1 | contig 11374 bp, 5 predicted proteins | sample OlaspJWI45metaG_FD_108409 | JGI IMG/M metagenome (GOLD analysis project Ga0126335, IMG submission 108409) | Marine gutless worms symbiont microbial communities from Oahu, Hawaii - Olavius sp. 1 OAHU.JWI-45 metaG | ecosystem: Host-associated > Annelida > Digestive system > Unclassified | place...
AGAAGCAACGAGAAACAAGACGACAAAGTAATTTAGCGATAGCCGCATCGAATACGCGCTGCAATGAGGCGCTTTTAATGAGCTTTGCTCTCCGGGCTGCGACCGGAGTTTAGGTTTCCTAATAGGTTATATTCATAAGATACTGGAACTGGAAACCAAGTAAAAAGTATAATTTAGATAGTGAGCGTTATATGGCGAAAGCCTGTACTTGCTTATGCCGTCAGTGTTATCATTGACGGCTTCGATGTATTCGGTGAAAAAATGAACACTGCCGAAGTCGATCACGTGACATACATAGCTTAATCACGAGTCACGAATATCGTCACGAAGGATTGGTGTTTGTTTATCGCGTTTATTTTCTGTATTAATTACAAATATTTACACTCTGAAGTTGTGAAAAGTGGAATATTTTCTAAATGGTAAGCGTTCCGATGGCTGTAAAACCGGTGCCGACTAAATGCCACCATTGCAGCTGGGTTAGAAATCTACATGTTACGTAGTCGTGTTGCTGGTGAACGTGCCGGTTGGAACTTGGAAGCCACTCCAATTACATGCTTTTAGAGTAGACGAAACGTCGACTGGTGTGGTATCGAGTTCTTTCCGTACTATATGGGGGATCCGGCAGCCTAGACGGTTAATAGCCTCAGCTATTTAACCGCCGGGGTACTACTAAATACCGCAAGAGACCGTCAAAAGTCACAAGTAATTGCCATGGTCCGGAGATTGCAAGGTACCACATGTGTCTATAAGTGTATTGAATACAATACTGTGGTATTGTTGGAAAGTTTTTATTTTTTTGTGTGTAAATGTTAAAGTATACTCATATGACTGTTATAGTGTCTATGCTGCTCGTAATCATAGACAGCTGAAAAAATCATGACAAGTTAAGCGTACAGCATGAAGATTTGCAGGAACTGTAAATAACATAAGAACTGCAAGGGAAACCGCTAATGCAAACTAGGCCGTGCTAACTATCGCCATAACAGGCCTGTTGTTATTCATGACGATGGAGTCAGTCGCGAGCAAATGCACTGGTCACTCTCACCAAGTTAATAATGATTCAGCTATTATGTAAACATGCATGGTGAGCTGAATTACTGATTGAATTACTTATTTGTGATGGCAAATCTTCGGTTCCCCCTCATAAGTCCGAAGTCTCATAAGTCCGACCAAGGAAAAATACATTTTAACTTAGTCAAATTTTGAAATTCTCACAAGTCCGACATCTCACAAGACGTCTCACAAGTCTAACAAAGTTATTTTATGTGTTTGTTTACGTTATTTTATATATCGTTTTATGCGCTGGGTAAAATTCTGTGATCAATGTATCTATGGTCAAACGCACTAACACCCAATAAAGCTAGAATTCCAACATCATAATGACTGATGTATTCGTAGATCAAGAAATTGATTCGTAGGCATTATATCGCATCAATGGGGTCAACAATGTTGAGATTTCAGTAGTTGTTCACAGTAATGAGGATTCAGAGCGCCAATAGAACTTGACCCGAAGAACTCGTGTCCCAAATATTCATTTAATATTTATCCTCAGCCGAGGAAAAAACTGTCTATGGCACCCCATTTCCCGTTACGATTTTCCGATGGCGACCACAGGCCCCAAAGACGAAAATCAGGCTCTAATTTTGAGATGGACATGAACAATATCAAATTTCCTCAAAGTCCACGAAGGCATAGCCGAGGAATGAAGTCTCCATGGCATCCCATTTCCGGTGGCGCCCCACCAAAGTCGAGATCAAAATTGGGCTCTGAGTAGGGATGTTAAAAGTCGAGAATTTTTTTTCTCGATACGAGAAATTTTTTTCCCGGGACTCGATGAGAATTCTCGACCACGTGATGATGATGTCACACCCTGCTGAGTAAGGGTCCACGTCAGAAGAGCGCCGTCAGTAGAGCGCTAAGGTTGTTTGATCTGCCAACCAGCCAACCGTTTGAGAGGTCTCAAAAGATCAAACACACATTTCGGCACTGGTCTCAAATGCTGCTATAAAACTCGGGGAGGCAGTTAGTGATAATTGATTGTGGCACTCTACTGAACGGCCCTGTACTGACGGCCACCCGCTGAGTAGACATCAGTATCGAATTACCGATGAGGCCTAGGCTACTCGTGAGGTCGTGCGCGTTGCCATCATGTAAATTTTCGGCGAGCAGATTGAATGCAAATAAGTAACTAGTACTAACTAGTAATGTACTATAGTCAAACTTCCGCTACTCCATGTACCTTAAAAATAATGATATTGCGGTTACAGGTGGGAGTTCCCATTATGATCTGTTAATTAGCGTCATCAGTCTGCGAGACACAAGCTAATTAAGTATTTAGCAAAACAGATCAAGTTTTATGCGTTGCCAGTGTCTGCAGTGGCGTGGGAAAGACGACGCGATGCAGACAATAGTTGACCGTGTTACGTAATTACCTAAGAGGGAGGGAGGAGGTGGCGGTCAGATCAAAGGCGTCAGGTAGACAGACGGCAACACTAGAGGTATGGAATGGGGCGGGAGGGGTAATCAGACACCAACAGCGTCACCGGAGGTGAAGCGGCGGGCATCAACAGCCGGCAAAGAACAAAGACATCGCGTCTCATTCGCAGACACTTCAATGCCCACATTTGTTCTAGCGTAACTTTCTCGTCGAGAAATTTTTTTCTTGAGCCCGAGAATTTTTTTCGAGACTCGTCTCGATCAAGACTCGTTAACATCCCTAGCTCTGAGTGTCTATCTAAAGAACTAGCATCTCGAATTTCGTTGAAATCCATTAGGAATGAGTGAGCAGTTTCTTAACGGCACATCAGCACACAGAAGGCCATTTCAGTGCCATGCCCGCCGTTAGGAATAGCGAAGGATAAAGTCCCCATGGTACCCCGATCTAAGCTCACCCAGTGCCCAAAGGGCGAGTTGAAAATTAGGCTCCGTGCATCGACACACATTATTAACATAGGTATGTAGTACTGGCAGTTCACACACCTGACAAGAACACATGACATGTCACAACCTGACATGAAGACCGATCTATGCCATGCAGGGTTAGAGAGACCCAACCTCTCCTTTTTCCCTGTCCCCGCCCCTATTGCAATATTTTTACATTTTTCTTGACATAATATGCATAGGTAGATGTAAGATCGACTGATAGATAGATAGATACACACGCACAATCCGAGGCATGGGAGTCATCTCCATAGCTCCGTAGTGGCTAAAACTGGTGGTCAAAAGTGGGTCACTTTGGGCACCTCCTTATACCTCTATAATGGCCAAAAGTGGGGCACCTCCGTACACCTATGGTTTTCAAAAGTGGGGCACCTCATCCGTACACCTCCCTACATCTCTCAGGTGGTGAAAAGTGGGGTACCTCAATATACCTCCCTGATGATCAAAAGTATGATGACTCTATATACCTCTCTGCTGGTCAAAAGTGGTCATCAGAGAAATGTAGGGAGGTGCCCCACTTTGAACTTCAGATAAGTGTACATATTGAGGAGGCCCACTTTTGACCATTATAAGGAGGTGCCCAAAGTGCCCCACGTTTGACCACCAGTTTTAGCCACTACGAAGTTATGTAGGAGACACCCATTGTTCACCAATCCACCCCGCCCAAGACCCATCCACCGCGAGCCACCCACTCACGCCCCTTCATCCATAGTACTTGTCGGACTTATGAGACGTCGGACTTATGAGACGCCGACTTAATGAGAGGACACCAAATCTTCATGCTATAGTAGCAACTTGTCGTGATTCTTTCATCTGTCTATGCTTATAAAAACTTTCCAATAATACCACAGTATTATATTCGATACACTTATAGACACATGTGGTCCTGCAGTCTCCGTATCATGGCAGTCACTTATGACTTGACAGTCCTTTGCGGTGTTTAATAGTACTGGCCTCCAGGCTAATCGCTCCCTATTCTGCATTCACCCACAAATCGGAAGTCCGTCTTGCGATTTTTGACGTGGCCCAGTTATAATACAGAGTGAATATTGCCTTGTGATGTGCAGTGTAATTGGTACAACGTTGACTAAAATGTCGTCGCACATATATATGAATGTGACAAGCAGTTAGCTCAAGTAAAGTAATGTAGGCATAATAAAATCAAAAATTAATTATACAGTAAGCCACAGTAGTTCAAAGTAAAATAAGTACTAGTAGTGGCGCTATCTAGCGAAGCAGAAAATCTTACCATAAAGGTAACTGTGTAAGCCTATTAGTAGTGCAAATAGTGTAATCTGAATATGCAACACCATAGCTATAAAATTGACGTAAAAAGCCGTAAAAGATAAGAACTAATCATCCTTCTGTGGTTAATTTTCAAAAAAGTGCAAAAAAGTAGACAGGATTTGAACTCGAGACCTGTGGCATGTGCGTTCTCAATTCGACCACGACAACACATGGTAGAACAAGCTGGAAATGGCTAGTCATGCCGTTGTGCCATGCCATGCCAAATAGTACATAAAATTACTATGCATGTAAAAATAGTACGGACGGAACTAGAATTAATTTGTCTATGCTTCCGTCTTGATGGAACTATAGCCACTGAGGTGTAGTATAGTAAACAATAACAATACAGATGAAAACATATACCGGGTGTGGCATTAAATTTCTTAAAACCGACAAGATATATTTTGCTGTGTTTTTTAGCGTTTAATGCCGAAGTAAGTACTTACAATACCTGTGCATTTCATCGAAATATTCAATCGAATAATAAAACTGTGGCTGTGAGAATCGAAAGGTGCACTCCATTTAGTGAACAACAACTCAGGTAGGCTTGCAAGTAATCAAATAACTATTTCCATTGTAAAGCAAAGTTGACAGGAGTGACAGCTTAACGCTACTAGCATCAGTTCACAGAGCGTGTTGAAAATGTCAAAAGACTGTTTTAATGCATGACTAAAGCGTTTTATGAAATGAATGCAGCCATCAGTGGAGATGCCGTTTTGCATAAGGCCAAAAAGAAAAGGATGTGTTTTTCAGGAAACATGTCCATAAAAGGTTAGGGTCTGTAGGTCGGTTTATTATAATTTTGTTAATCTCGACTCATCGAAAATATGACGTGACACAAGTACTTAATATTTATCTAAATTGTCTGATGATGCTGCATCATGCAGGTTTTAAATGTTTTCAACACTAGGCTTATATGTTGGCAACATTTTTTGACTTATACATGGGAATTTAAGGCAAAATCGACTACAAAAGAGTAAAGGTATATTCAAGTTGGAATATTTCGTAGAAAAGGTGTATGCAAATGTCAGCAGTAAGAAAGGAACATTGGTGTAGTCCAAAAAATTGATAGGGTTGGTTACTATTTGTTCTGGTCGGTCAGGATTCCCGAAACAGCCATTTTTTGTTTGGCCTAATGCCTTGTGGACCAGTGGAATAATGGTCACCTTGACCTACGAAGCCATTTGAGCATCACTGCCTGTTGGCAGCTCAGCTCATTAGATGTTAATCCAGTAGCGTTGATTAGTGGTTGGACTGAACATGCGTGGTTCATGTTAGTTGTTTGTTTTTATTTTTCATTTCAGAACTACTTTTTGAGTATGGATGAAGTAACGTGGTCATATATTGTCTTCGTGCTGGCAGCTTTACCATGGGTGTCTTATGCATTTATGCTGATGTTTTTTACACTATCTTTGTTCTGCAGGTAATTCTGCTGTTTGTTGTACTCAATGTTTTATGGTGTCACTTGTTGTTGCTAGTGATAATTAGACTTCTTTGTGGCTGATAGATTTCAGGCCATGTCATGTGATTGCATTGATTGCACTGTAGTAATAACAGTTCAATAACAATAACTATTCATTACATTTCAACAGTTGTAGTTGTACCATTTGATTTAAAACTGCTATGCATATGGAAACCATATACTGTATCCACTTAAAAAAGGTGCCACTCTGTAATCGACTCTAACTTTGTCAAGTCTCAACCGATTTTCAAAACGCTTTCCCTAGTAGGCTACTGCAAAGTGCATGAAATTTCCTACAAGATTCGTGTAATAGTTTCAGCTACAGTATATACAGTTAGTATGTTGCTGCGCTATCTTGGGAAGTTGGACAATATACATATTTATTTAAATTACAAAAGACACAACTTGTTATCACATTGTGTGAGAGAGAAAAATGAAGCATTTCATGTCTTATGGTTGAATGAAAATTAACGCCATCACAACAGTTGCTCACATGTCCATAATTTGCCTGCACATATGCTCAAAGATGCCCACATCCCTCATCAATTGCACAGTCAATGATGCTGTGGTCCATGCCATGTGAAATGATCAGCAAGCGCTCGCTTCACTTCGTTAGCATTATGCACACAATGACTAAAAATCTCGCTGCTGGATTACACCCCATGTCTTGTGTTAGAGCAGATTAAGGTCTGGGCTGTTTGGTGGCCACACATCTGGTGGAACAAAAGAGGTGTTGGCTGTGCCAGAAGTCGTAGTGTCGTATGCTCGGTGTGCAGGGATGTTGTCAGTATATCGGTCTGTTTGCAATTACATAGAACCGTCTGCTTTTCCAAAGAATAGTTAAATGGAACCAACAACTGAAGCTAAGTAAGTGAGCTGCATTAAATGGATGCGTGTAAAAATAGATGCATTTTGTTTGCATTTTCTTCTGGATTTGCAGCAGATTTGTATTTCCAGTTTCTCAAGGCAATGCAGCAACATACTTAAATATTATGTTTAAGATTAGACAAAGTTAGATTTGATTACAAAGTGGCACGTTTTATATGGACATGGTGTTCGTAGCAGTTTTCATAGTGATATTATGATCAAGGACCACGGATGTGTAATGTGTATGTGCAGTTGGCTTCTTAAATTGTCTTCTTCAGTTGTCTTCTTTAATTGGCAGTTATATGTGGTATGCATTGCTATTATGTTCTGCTGCTGTAGTCATATGAAAATGTACAAAGTGGCTGACCATCAGGCAGTCGTAGATGATCTTCCTGGTGTCTCTATCTTGAAGCCTCTGATGGGCGTTGATCCACTCCTAGAGACTAACCTTGAAAGTCATTTTACATTGACATATCCTAAGGTTTGAAACAATGTTATTCATTTTGAATGACTGTAACCATGTTTTTTTTGAAAACCAACCAAAACTGAAACAGTGGTATTTTGCACCATAGACAATTTAAATACAGGCTATTTTGGCCATAACTCCCTTATTTGAAGAGCTATTGCGATTTTGACGAAAAACCCTAATCCACGAGCCGAGTTAAACGAGGGGTCACATGACCCAGGTGACCTTGACCTTGATCTTTGAAATGCCCACATGCACTGTTTTGGCTTATAACTCTTATTTGAGGCTATGTTAAGGGATTTATGACTGAAAATAGGTCATACAACTATATCCAAGGTGAAGGTCAAGACCCAGGTCACCTGGGTCATATGACCCCTCGTTGGACCTGCCATGTGGTAGTTGACGGCGGTTTTTTAAAGGTGGAAAATTTTCGCAAGTAAGTAACTCAAAACCGAACCAAAACTGCGGTTTTACCGTGGTAACCAAACCGGAAATTTAACATGTTGAACTGACTTATATGTTAGAATCGATAGACAAGCATTAGCATTGCAACAAATTGCAAATCTAAAACAGCTAAAATTAGATGTTTCGATAGATTTCCATGCACTGTTTCACCACTACGGTGCAGCAGAATTCTACTGATATGTAGTGGTGATAACAGTGCATGGAAATCTACTGAAACATCCAAGTTTTGCTATTTTAGATGTGCCACTTTGTTGCCTATAACTGTGCTTTTTAAATGTTGTTTTTTAGATTTATATTTGCTTTTTTATTCATTTAAATCACAACAATCCATAGATCACATATACATACATCTTAAAACTTTGACAGTGACTTTACAAAGTTGCAAAGTCAGGATGCATCAATATATATACTGCATCTCTAATACTTTACTTATTGAATTGCTCAGTCATTTACTGTGCATGTGAAGAAAACGACCATTTTTCTACTTTCGATCAAATTTTTAACTGAAAATTTGAAATTCCCAAAGTCAGATTTCCGTTCAACTACGCAATATTCGTGGCACTTGCGGCAAGATTTATGCATGTTTGGAGCAAAAAATGGCTTTTGTAGTGCAGAATTTCCAAAATTTGGGGGTCTAGGGGAAGGGAGGTAACCATTTTTGGTCAAGACCCCAAAAGGTACATCTTTGGCAGATTCCGCACATTTTGAGCCATTGGTCGTCTAGGTCCATCGGTGGGTTTTGCCACTAGGCAAGTAGATGGGAAAAGGAAGAAGGCATAAAAAGTCACAGAGTGGTTATATTTCACTTATTTGGGGAGAATTCCGCACCAGATGAAATTTAATGAAACTTGGCATGTAGGTAGGGGTCCCGACATAATCAAGCATGCCAAGTTTGGTAATAATTGGTTGAGAGGGTACAAAGTTGTGGAGGGTCAAATTTTCTATTGTTCTATAGGAATGGATTGTCACCCATAACACTAGTACAACTGTGCTACCATGTTGACGTGAAATGAAATGCACTACTCACTGAAGTGTTGTCTGTTGTCAGTTTGAGGTGCTGGTGTGTGTGGCTGATGCACAAGATCCAGCCGTTGCTGTGTTTGAACGCATTCAACAACGACATCCACACGTTGATGCTCGGCTTTTCACTGGTGGTCGAGATGGCATTGTTAACCCTCTTGTTCACAACCTGGCCCCGGCATATGATGCAGCGAAATATGATATTATTTGGATCAGCACAAGTCGAATTAAAGGTGCCATTATTACAAGTTCTAATTATGTTTACTTGTTTCTGCACATGACTGAGACCTGTTTTCGGATGTACCAGTCAAGTGTTTATTATGTTGATTCTGTCACTCACAGTAATGGAAGAAGCTCACAGTATGTTGTGGAAACATGCACTCTACCCAGAAGTAAATACATTTGAATTTTAGGTGCTATGACGTTTCACTTGCATTTTATGCATGACATCTTCATGGTATGCCAGCAGTGCTGATAATACAGTCATTATCACGGTTTAAGAACCTTTTTTAGAATTCACTATGGTGACCAGACATTAGATGCAGTTATAAAAATCGTTATAAAATCTACCTTCCTATCTTGTTGTTATATCAGCAGGCTCAAAAGTAATCTTTGCAGATATGTACAGTTTAGCAACCATTTGCAGTTTTGATTTCTATTTTCAAATTTGGGGTATTGCTTTGGCATCCAGTTGCTCAGTGCACAGAGTTTTTTGCATTTGTGTAGTTTCATATTTGTTGAAGCTTAGCTGTGTCTTGTTGCTTGACCTGTAGTCAGCATTGAAAATTAGTCAGTAGACCTAACAGTAGTCGTGGTGGTAGTGGCGGTGGTGATGAAAATCAGTGATTAAAATCACCGTGATTTACATTGGCCAACCCTGAATATTATACAGATAGCTGCTCAGCAACACTTATAATACATGTACAATAATGTTGCAGCACCCAAAAGTTGCACAATAACGCAACGACAACATTACTTCAAAACTCGCAGTTCTAAATTTTAATACGGAAGTATCTAACGACTGCCTTCAGTCTGTCAGGCATCGATTCGATGAGATTTTGCACAGTTGTCAAATAAATTAATTTTCAAGATTTCCGAAGATGACATTCGAGTAATTCCTCACTACCAAAACTGTCAATCTGAGCTTTATTTGTTTTGTACAAGAAATCAGTGTATTTGCTAGCCCCACACAACATCATTTTTGCTGTTGGTACGTGGCAAAGTTTAAATGACGACGCATCCTTGTGAATTTCTTATGTCGTGAGATTTAAAGCAGTGTTTTAGTCATTCGCTGCTGACTTTGACTGTGCAAAGATCCCGCCGGATTTGTCTTCCTGTGTCTACTGACCCAAGCCTTACTGCACTTTAGTTTCTTTGCTATCACACTGGGTTTATAATTCTCAAGCTAGGATTCATTTAATCGTTCTATTTTGATTACTTTACTGTGTACGATGACATAGGCACTGTGATTCTCTATAAAGCTGTAATTTTGGGTGACGTCACTAAGTCGACTATTACAAAATAATTAAGCAGCAGACATCGCTGAAGTTTTTCATACAGAATTTCAATGAAATCCCTTATATGGCGATAGCAAATTTATAATTTTGCATAAAAAGGAAGTAATTTATTTTTGCTTTCAGAATCGTTCACAGTGATGCGTATCACCGTATAGTAGTAGTAATAGTATTGTAGTTATTTGTGCATTGAAAAATCCTAAACTGTTTTCTGATGCTAACAGCTAGTACAGAAATTTTGCTCGACATGGTAACGCGTATGAATGATCACAAAATGGGTCTTGTTCATCAGTTACCGTTTACTACTGATCAGTCGGGCTTTGCTGCTGCTGTGGAAAAGGTAATGTACAGCTTTGTGTTCTGTTTGAATTTGTTTTTTTGTCAGCGAATGTTGGCATCCAAGCCATGGTTATTGACTGTGTGTAACACTAGTTTCTCTTTTATACAATTATGATAACTTTTGTCAAATGTTATAAGATTTGGCGGAAACACATCTGATGGAATTTGCAAAAAACATATTTACCGCACTCCACATCTGGTTTAATTGTCTGGCAGTAGTCTGTATCACATGCATTGTTCATTTGGCTGATTCTGAAAATATTTTGTCAAACCTTTCTTCATCTTTATCATCTGTGTCAGTTGTAAATTTCAGATTACTGAATCTTGTCTGATGACATGTTTGTGATGACTTGTTTAACTGTTCTGGCCTTGTTCATGGGTTTTTTAAATTACGAGGTGATCTATGATTTTCCTGTCTTGGATGTCAGTTTGTGTTAAACTGTTCACTTTAGTAGGGGTGCCAAAGCCAATCTTGCATTGTGTTCCCAATAGTTTTATTTTGCAAATTTGGTATCATTATGAAGCTTGTGACCATGATTTTTTAACCTTTGTAAGTGCATAGACAAGCTGCATAATGTCATTTGCAGGAAGAGATCATACAGTATTTAATAGTTCTACTAACAGTCATTGCTAGTGTTAGACCGAGTACGCCATTTTCGACCGATACCGATACACCGATTTTTTGCTGTCAACCGATACTGATACGCTTCAAGAGCGGCCGTGGCGCAGCGTGACTGACAGATCAAAGGCTCCTGGTGCCGCCTCCGCAACTAATAACAGCGGTGGCAGCCAGCTCGGCGGCGGATGCCTTTGATCTGTGGTGGACAGTCGAACACAGCAACTATCAATAAAGTTTAATGTCAAAAACAGTAATGTCAGTTCTCAATTCTGTAAGTCAATTAGGCCTACTCATTGTCTTGTCACTTATTACACACAATGTGCCAGTAATGCAGACACTGAGTCCTCAGTATTTGAAATTAATCAGTGCCAGGTTGTGCTTAATAAACAGCAGCA
>Ga0126335_1002288_pt1 | contig 11373 bp, 6 predicted proteins | sample OlaspJWI45metaG_FD_108409 | JGI IMG/M metagenome (GOLD analysis project Ga0126335, IMG submission 108409) | Marine gutless worms symbiont microbial communities from Oahu, Hawaii - Olavius sp. 1 OAHU.JWI-45 metaG | ecosystem: Host-associated > Annelida > Digestive system > Unclassified | place...
AGTACAGTGCAATACTCTCATTGCACGATGTTCTAGGCAGCTTATAGGTCCAGCAGATTTCATTTTTTGTCACACTGGGACCCTTACGCTGTGAGCCTAGAGGCGGTTGCCTACAGTTAGTCTAGTTCATATTGTAACACAGTGGAGTGGTTCTGGTGGGACTGAAGCCTGTCTCAGTGGCCAACTGGCTTCCTTCAGTGCTTTGACACTGTTGGTTGGGTCATCTGGCCTTTAAAAATCGTCCCCGAAATGACCTATAAAGTGTCGAGCGGGACGTTAAACCTCTGCTCACTCACTCACTTGTACACAAATGATCTCCCAGTCACATGTGATCGGAAATTTATTTACGCAGATGACATCTGTCTCGCTACTCAGAGCTGGTTCTTCAGAGAACTGGAGTGCAGGTTGTCTTCAGATCTGACACAACTGTCACACTACTGTCGACAGTGGCGTCTCAAGCCCTGCCAAGTCCTGCCAAGACAGTTTCAAGTGTGTTTCACCTACACAACCCAAGCGCCAGCCGTGATCTGTTTGTGTCTCTAGCGTCTTAGACACGATCACTACCCTACTTGTCTGGGTGTAATGTTAGACTGCACACTGTCCTTCAAGAACACCTGACAAAAACTGCAGGAAAGCTGAAGAACAGAAACAGCCTGCTGATGAAGCTATCTGGCTCCGGCTGGGGTGCCAACGCCGAGACCCTCTGGACGTCTGCTACTCTGTGGCAGAGTATCGTGTCTCTCTTGATGTAAAGTTGAACTCCACCATGCGTCTCATCTCTGGTACTTTACGTTCCACCCCTCTCCCATGGTTACCAGTCCTCGCTAACATTGAACCTCCTGCTCTCCATAGAAAGGCTGCCACAGATAAGCTCATGGAGAAGATAGCTCATGACAATTGGCCAATTCATTCTGATATCACCAACCCTCCGCATGCCTGTCTTCCATCCAGGAAGCCTTTGTGGCAGGATCTGATACATGTGGACATCAGAAGTCAATGGAAAGAAAACTGGAAGTCGGCTCAGGTGGTCACCTTTTCCATAATGGATGACCCCACAATTTGGCAACCAGGTTTTGATCTTCCACGACCACAGTGGTCCGTGCTGAATAGTTTCCGGACTGCACAGGGTCACTGTGGTGCCTGTAAGAAGAAATGGAACCAGACAGCCACTGATTTGTGTCCTTGTGGTGAATAGCAAACGATGTCCTACATCGTCGACTCTTGTCCTCTGTCAAAGTTAAATGGTGGCTTGTCTCATGTACACTCTGCTGACTATGAAGCTGTTGCTTGGCTGATCAGCTATGGCACTTAATGCACACACAAGAAGAAGAAGAAGAAGAAGAAGAAGAAGAAGAAGTGTTATACTGCCACATTTTGCAGTGGCTGTTGTGTTGATGTAGTGTTAGATCCATTCAACTACATCACATTCTTTGGACTAAGGAAACATGAAGAAATGTGCAACAGACTGGTGTGTATTATTTCTAATATTTGTATTTTAATTAATAATTTATACACCATGTCACAGAGAGAAAGAGACTAACAGTATTTTATACATAACTTTTAAGAAATTTAAACGTATTTGGCAGGCAACACCATGAAAGAGCTGAGAAACGATTAGGCCACTACAACCAATGCCACTTAACCTATTTAATGTGCTACTTTTTCTTGCAAAAAGTGAGTAGACTAGACTGAATGTGAAGTGATGCAATGAATCGCTTATGTGCATTTTGCCTGCTGTGTGTTGATAGTTGACATTTTGACTCGTGACTTGTGTTAGACGACGGAGTTGATCTATGTACACAGCAAGCTGATGATCGTGGACGATTGCTCAGTCATTATTGCGTCGGCAAACATCAACGACCGCAGCATGCTGGGCAATCGGGACAGTGAACTAGGAATTCTAGTACAAGACACTTGCACTGTTGATTCCCGTATGGACAGCAAACCATATCGGGCCGGTGCCTTTGCCTGCAGTCTCAGAAAATCGCTTTTCAGGTTAGCATAGCATACAGTAGCTTTGATAAATTCATTCTTAGGTAATTATAGGCATAGTCTGGGTTTGTATTAATAATATAATAATAATGGTTTTTTTGTATTGCAGCACAAATGCTGGATTACACAATATCTGCCATGCAGGACAGTGCATATAATATAACACAGGTCATCATATGAACATAACATAACATAACATACGCAGTTTAGTACAGTAATATACATGCTGCCAAATAGCGGCGCAAGGCTTACTCAATGCCGTAAATTAACAATCATACAAACCGAAACAACAATCAAACACATAATATAACATAAGACACAACTTAATAGTGGTAAATATTTGCAAACACGCATTCACTTTTTGGCACCACCCGGGGATCGAACCTGGGACCTTTCGATCCAAAGTTGGACACTCTAACCACTACTCAACCGCCCCCCATAGTTTACATTTCTGGATCATTGATGCTCCACAGACCAAAAACAAACATAATTGAAGCCACAGCAATCCATGAAAGCCCAAAGCAATTGAAGTTTGTCTTTTTGTCATTAATTTGTAACTGTAACTGAAGAATTGCGCCTGCGATTCGTCAGCCTTATGACCGACACATGGCGCGTTAAACGCTGCATAATAATAATAATAATAATAATGTCACTTTTGCTACTATAAATGGAACCAAACCACAACTGCATGTCTGGTTACTTTTGGTTGTTATTGAAAGCGAAACCGTGAGTGCAGTTTGGAAGAAGAGGCATCGTTGCCATTGGAAAGCTTGAGTTTCACTTTCAAATAACAGTCTGTTCTACATGTTAGTCTGTAAGTTATCTGTTGACAGAAGGTCACTCCAGACAATCGAACCAGGAACGGAGGAAGGTGAAATGTACATGTCACTTGAGTGGTTGGTTGGGTCAGCTGGCCTGCAAAAACTGTCTCTGAAATGACCTATATTGTGTCGAGTGGGATGTTAAGCCTTTGCTCACTCTTGCTGTCACTGGAATGTTGAATTTATGAACAGACCATGGATTCGTAGTAATGATGCCTGTATGTGATGTTAACCAGGGAACATTTGGGAGTGACAGCAGAGGATGAGTACTGTGATGTTACTGACCCCATTGATGTTGGCTTCTATAAGAATGTGTGGCTGAAACAGGCTTCAATTAATACCACTGTCTTTGACAAGGTACGCTATCCTTGTTTTATGCTTACAACTGACTGTACATGGATAAGAAACAAATACAGGACAATATATGCACAAGACAGCAGGATACTGTGATTTATTAGCCAACTGCAGTCGAATTAAGCTGTTACTTGATAGTGTTTTTACGGGATGATTATTACCATAGAAGTGCATACATTAGCCATTCTTATCTAATGGAATATCCACAAATCTCTGAAGTAGATGAAGCTGATCAGGTGTTGAAATGTTGTGATTTTCGGGGACTTGTGTATTTTGTTAATACTGATTACTATGCTGTTGTATGAACCTTCACAGGTTTTCTCTTGCATTCCGGCTGATGAGATGCAGACTCTGCGACAACTGCGAGAACATCAGAATCGTCCGTCGATGGCAACAACCAAACCAGAAGATGCACTAGTCTATTTGCAGAAAGTCAAAGGTCATCTTGTCCTTCTGCCACTCCTGTTCCTTGCTGGAGAAGACTTGACCCCAGCAGCCGGCACCAGAGAGGCTCTTGTTCCGAAAGTCCTTTGGACATGATGTAGAAAGATGTCAAAATGCATTGTGCATAAATAAGTGCTAGTGATATTTCTGGGTACTAGTGATAAAGTCACATGTAAAATATGCTTTCTCTTTTTTTGACAGTATTCAGATGTGTTGCAAGGAGAAGTTCTATTTCAACATTACACATATTTTTCAGATATGACTTCCGCATTTATGATATTTCAGTTCCACGTTTCCTATGGTCAGCTGCTCAGGTAATTTGCCTTGCAATTGCTGTGATGATATACAGTGTAACTGTTGTAATTGCTCACGATTTGCTGTATGCCTTATGCCATCGTAGATTCGTGATTTCTACGATTCCTCTTTCTGTCGGTGCGATAGTGTTGACAGCAACATTCCACGATTGTGGTTGAGCATTAATTTTGTATGCGTAATACTGAACCTTGAAAGTGTTGTTGCATGGCAGCTGGTCAAGCGATTTTTATCTTTTTTGCCAAATTGTACTGAGTTGCTAATTTGTATGCACATGTATGCTTTATTATTGTGTAATAGCTGCCTTGTATGTTATTCTGTTTACATCACTGCTAGTGCTGCCTTGCTAGCATTTGCCATTTTATACATTCAAATGCATTAATGTAAATATGTTGAGCTGTGGCTTCTATCTCCCAAAGAAGCATGAAGAAACTGCCGCTGGCCAGTGATCAAATTCAGATGACAATTTTGCAAATTTTCTGCCAGTCATGAGAAAATGGCATAATAATAAATATGAAAACAAAAACTAGCAATTAAACATTTGACGTTATAGGAAACAGGCCAACTTTGTACTTGGGTGATGTAATCTGAATGTGTTGTATTGTAATATTTCTACAAAATAGCAATCCTATGAACAACGTTGGCAGCGTGGCGCAATGGTTAATGTCGGATGGATCAACGAAGTTAGTCAATGTTAAGCCTGGTTAGTACTTAGATGAGTGACCATCTTCAGGCATACAATTGTGGTCACACCCACTCTAGGGAAGAAACGGTGTGTTCTACGACATAGTAGGCCCTATGTCTAGGACTGCTAGTGTTCTAGCTCTATGCGTAATAAATTTTGGCTTAATATATAAGGTCAAAAGTAGGGATAAGCTCCTCTCCTATGGTTTCTAAAGGGGGCAGGACTCCTCTTCTATGGACAAAGACTGTACAAGAGGTATAACAAAAAAGTACTCCAGCTGGTTTTACACTTTCGTATGACACAAGCTTCTGCCGACCCAAGTGTGGGATAGAAGGCACTGATGTGAATGCTGAGATGTTTATTCTAATGTCAGATTATTTTAATTTGCTGATTTTTTTGTATTGTTTTATCATCTCTGCAGATGTCATATTTTATGCTGATGATTATAATTATTGTATTGGTTTGGACAACTATGACATGTACAGTATGAAGACATTCACACTTGCTTAATTTTGTGCATTAAGTGCTCAATTATTATCATATTGTAATGCTTATGGTACTTTGTTTTAGTCAGTATTACGATTTTGATTTTGTGGTCATTTTATGAAGTCAGTTTTAACGAATTAGACATTGATGTTTTTATCTGCCCTTTGTGAGATGGTATATTATATGAGTAGTGTCCAAAAAAGTGAGAATTGGTCTCATTTTTGCCTTTAACTTTGTTAAATCTTAACCAATTTGCCAAATTCTTTCACTTTTTGAAAGAGAAAGAAATTTCCAGCAGTAATTACATAATATATTTTATGACTCTGGCATATGTATACAGGGACATGTGACTGCTTCAAAGCAGATGATCCATATAGTCTTCATTTGCTGTTTGAGTGCATTATTATTTGTTTATATAAAATGTATTTCCAAACTGTCATGGGTAACTATTATTTCACACAATATCAAAAATGTGCAGACTTTCTTATTGTGAGTTATGACACAGTGTAATTCAGTGGCCCACCCTATCGGCTATGATGTGTACATGGCCTTCCTTTGGTTGTAATGCTTCAGCAACTAGAACTGCTACAAATGACATCAGCTTGCTTCTAACAATGAACAGCTGTTAATGCATGTTGTAAGTTTACCTCTCGATTGCTGATCTTTTATGACTGAAGTTTTCACAAAGGGTCATCCTCTTCGATGCTCCGAGTACAGTCACAGTAAAATGTAAGTTTGTTGTGCTTATTGCATGCCCTACTTTTGACACCTATCTTTCAAGACAAGTGTCTGAAGTGTTATAACTGCCCATAAGCTCACTCCAGACAAACTGTGACGTGACCACCATCGTCGGTGATCAACAATCATGCTTCACTGCTACTGACCAACAGACAGACGTTTGTCGTAGCATGCCATATGTCGGTTATAACATGTCTACAGTGCATTACACTCGTTACATTCGTATAATCCACTGTAGACCTACACTTTATTATGCCAATTACAGAATAAAAGCTTGTTTTTAGTTATTCAAGAGGGTCTTCCTGTTATGCGTCAGTCTGGAAAAAACTATTTCACGATATTGAATGCACTATAACAGTAAAACATGCAATGCAATAAACTCTTGATTAAAATCATATCACAAACAGATGGTATTATACGCAAGGACAGAGAACAATTTAATGCTGCACCACCATAAAAATAATACTGAAACAACACCAACAAGATCAAATAATAACTAGTAACTCAGTACATATTAAAACAACACAAAACAGATGCAGGATTGGTGACAAGGTGAAAATCGGGCTTACAAAACAACGTAAATTTTGTTCTATAAAACTGATATGCCTCTTAGGCTCACAATATAATTACAACATGTAAATACATGTACAAGTAATAAAATTTACACAAGGAGCCCACATAAACATACTGCATGTCACAAGCGTCAGTTAAACAGACACGCCTTCATAACAGTGTTGGGGTGCGAGACCAATGACCGTGGTTTTATGACAAGACTAATCTCAGACCTATCTCAGTCTTGTCATATTGATCTTTAACCGGCTAATAAAGTGACTAAAAGAAATTAAATAGAAACAAACAAATAACGACGGGAAGAAAACCCATCAGTATACCCCAATTTAAACAAAAACTGTTGGGTAGAAAACTCCAAAAACTCTCAAAAAGTCAGTTGGATAGGTGGTGCACCAAATCCAACTCAGCTGTTAAGCAAAGTATAATATGTAGGTAGGTGTGCAACATGTTACCAGTAGTTTCTGACTCTAGCTTCCCTTATCGACTGGCTAAATGTATGCTATCGTATGACAACCATGTTTTCACCACCTCTCAACACCAATCACCATCCAGTCAGTGATTAACATTAACAGTTTCTTACTGTTCCATGCAAACCTTGGCCTACTACAACTTAATTCTCCACCATGTCAGCCTGTTTTCCAGATAGTATCAACTCCTGGTGTCATGGAATAGTCATCAAATTTTGTTATGTAATAGAGATGTATGTATACAATACATACTACAAAAACTTGGTCATTAATGTGCAACTTAAAACGCAATATTATTAGTGCCTACATAAATACGTTTCATAACACTAGCGGTAACATCGACTCTTCAGGACAAAATGATACCAAATAAGTCGTCCACAAAGAAAAACAGCCTACAGAGGCAATGCCATTTCTAGTCAGAGTTTATTGTGCCTAGCCATAACATCTTCATACAATGGAATCGACTCTGCATAGCCATTGTGTTCAATTTGCCGGAGTTTCTCGATGTAGTATTCTGGTAACTTGTGTTCTTCGGCACCTTTGATTATCAGATCAAGGTAATGCGGTGAAGGCCTACGATCATCATAACCAGTATCTAACAGCATGTAGGTCCGACACCTCATTTGTTCGCCACCAGCTGACATTACTTCGACAGTAGATGGCTGAAAATATTCACACAGTAGTTAGCCATAAATGTTCCATTTCAATGAAGCTACATCATGTCCTAACTACAGTGATATACATGTAACCATGGATTATTGAATGCAGTCTCCAATTCCTTTAATACCAAATGAAATACTATATCGGTAATATTACCATTACTCATGCTATGCATGGTAACTTACACAACTCTTTTTGAAGAAAACTTTTCAAAAATTAATGGTTAGCTTTAGTTTAAAGCACTAAACACAAAGCAGTTGATTTGGTACAAAGAAATTTATTAAATGACTCTTCAGCAAATCTGTCGTTAAAACACTGCAGATAGGCCAACCTTGTAGATACTGACATGAACACCTTCTTGATCATCCAGGTTATTCAATTCACTGAACGGAATCAGCCACACAACACCCCACACATGTTCGCCGGTCGATGGAACAACAGTCGCTGAGGCTCCCTTCCACGTATATGACCTCCTATCAAAGTCAAGACAGTAATCAGATAGACGTGCAATGGTGTGAAAGACAGCCGTTGGATTCTGCTGGTGAATTCTTGCCGCCAGTAAGTTACTTCCAAATGCGAAATATAGAACACTATCACCTGCACAAAACAGCAATTGTAAAGAATTATAAATAGTTTTCTGAAGAGAAATATCTTAAAATGTTGGTGCCAGTGATGAATTTCAACTTGATACAACATTATCATCAAACCATGTCTTTCATGGGGCATATTTTATCATTCTCCACTAAATGTACACCAAATCCAACAAAGCTGTTAAAACTGTTAATATCATGCTTGATTGAAGAAGCAAGAAAATTGGTCTACTGCACAAGTTAGCATAACTATCGCCTAAACTACATACTACAAGAATGGATCCTAATGGTTTATAATGGAATGGCCTGAAATGACAGCGACTGTCTTGATAGTAATGTATTAGGCTGCAGCAAATGCAAAACATCCATCATGCAGCCTGGTGTGTCACAGGGCTGCACTATGCAAAAAACAGCTGAAGGGATCGAGATTGTGTTCATAGTCAAAAGTGGAGATTCTTGTGGATCCAAAGATGTTGTCCGGCAGGCAGTCAGCCGATGGTCAGTGGCCTGAGTGGGTATAGGGATGGGCGAGTGGTGGGGGAGGGCTGAAACCCATTGTATACATGATGCTCATCAGGGATGGGTACCGGTGCTAGTTACCGACATATACAAAATTATAATGCTGCAAAACCACAGTGATCACGTGTTAAATTATACACAGATACACATAATTATACTGAAAATACACTGACCAATGCAATCCACTGCCATGTTCACAAACCTGCAGATAAAGCAATTTAAACAATAATAGGCATATTGGTGTCATAACCAGCAAAACAACAATAGGTAATCTCTAGTCACGTGTTTTAGATAAAATACTCCGTTAAGGTGGAAAGAGCTAGAAGACAAAATGGACAATAGCTATAAAATGATAAAATGCACTGAGAAACAGGACAGAAAGGCATATTGTCCCAACGTAACAGTGAACCAATGGCAATGCTGCAACACATAACTTTAATTCAAAAGGGTACCAGAGACTACTGCAATTATGCCTAGGTGAGAAAAATGACCATAGGCCTAATGCAAAGGCCGGTGCATGACTTTGGGACTGGTGTGTGGTTTAACCTCGGTGTGGCAGGTGGGGCTGCTGTGCCGGTGTGGCCGGTGCACACTTCTTGTTGTAATAAGTGTATAAAACTATTTTTTGGTTACAATAAGTATGACAGTGTTACTAACATTTTATTTGAAACTGGTCTTCCAAGCTTTGACAATGTATGTCACAATGCCAAGTGTACTTTCTGTACATGATGGCTGTCATGCAGCAAGTCAGTGATGTCCATGTTGCATGCATGTATGTCATGTTAATCTTTGTGTTTTAGTGCTTATTTCTTCTTTTTCTTTGTTGTATTGGGTTTTTAAATATTTGTATACTTGTATATGTGTCTGTTTCCTGTGTTTGTCTTATGGGCCATGTTGCCTGCGTTAAATAAAGATTGATTGATATGGACCAGTCAACTACTGACTGTCAGTGCCAACTGGCAGTGCTGTGTATCGTAACATACCCAACAAAAGTGAATACGTGGCACTATTGCATTTTCACTACCTCACCTGGAAATCCTGTTCCAAACCACTCCAAACTTAGCCACATGCCACTATCTTGACCAGATAATGATGCTGAATCGAATAAACTGCAAATAAATCACTCTTACAATGACTAAATTACGAAATTGCGCCTCCGGCTGTGCTTACACTAGCCCAGAACAAAACACGATTGAAACCATGGAGCTATAAGTATAACTCCATGATTGAAAAAATGGTAGAAATGTTTGCACTAATCAAACCCAGAAAATTCCGCTAATCGATTCTCTGGTGATAATCTCCTAACCTCCCCTGGCTTACTGCACTATTTTTATCATAATGTCCAGTGAGGTCATTGATTTACATATCTGCATATGTATTTGTACCATTCACTGTTTTTACCGGTGTATGCATAGGCTGCATGCCGAAGCTGCGCTGCCTTAGCTGGCCGCCGACCCAGTTTCCGACCTGGTTTCACCTGTTTACTACTGTATGACTAGAAGTCATGTAACTGCAGATGTGTTCAACTTCAAACTGGGGGCGCAATTTCTCGACGTTGTTAAATAACGATTGACAGTGCTGTGAAGCTTGGAGAGAAGCCGAGCTCGGAGTTCATGCAGTGTGTCTGTGGGTGATATGACTGACGAAGACCGTTCAGTTAATCTGCTGTGCTGTACGCACACTGTGACACTGCCTATAGCTGTCTGACGAACGATATGCTCACTGCATTCAGTTCAAATTGCTACAAGGACAAATGCTGGTCGTCATCGATCGTCTGACGCCAGCAGTCCGTAACTGTTTGGTGTTGTCTATTATGCAGCCGCTAGCTACATCTGTTTGGTGACATTCTTGGTTTTATACTATGTTACAGTCTCCTCTTTCCCTAGTGTACCGCTTAGTATTTCAACATCACTAAACACAACGTGATTCCTAGTCATTGCTCAGCAGTCAACGATTGTCGACATTTCTTGTGTTTACGATACTAATTCACAAATTTAACACTTAAAAGCTTTTATTTGCGCGTTTTAGTCGATTAGACATTCGACATGAATATACAGTCGTGTATATGGCGTGTGGTAAGTTTGGGGTGGTTCGGTATAGGGTTTTCAGGTGAGGTAGTGAAAATGGCATTCTTGCATTTTCAATAGTACCTCCAAAATGAAAATGCAAGCGCGAAAGCAAGTTTCAAAACAGGAAAAGGTGTCCAATATACCCGGTGCCGATAACCGCCATTTTTACCACTTACAAATGACAGAAAATATCATTAGACATAATCTACCGGAAAGCAGAAATTTTCAGTCTACACAGAGCGGTCCGTGCAAATAACCAAAAGACGGTGAAAGATGGAGAAATACGGAAAAATTAATGAAATCTATCGTTATACGTCCACCAGACCACACACAAACAAATATTATAAAAACTTAGAAAAAATATATCTAGCGGCCGGAAGTTGTAGTATTGACTGAAATGACGAAACAAAGTGAGTAAGTAGGCCTATGTGGGCGAAGGACACCGGCCGGTAATAATGATGTGGCAAAATAACGCGTCGACCGCATAATTACCGCGGCGGACTGATTTTTTCCCTATAAATTGTTCAGATAAATTCCATAGGTGGGTCGCTAAATCGAGTACCAGCTTCGGCTGGGGTAAAGGCGGGAAAGTCACCTCTGCCGGGTGGCAGGTAACACTGTGTGATCCCATATGGTAAGTGATTTCCCGTAGCGGTGATGTGATTA
>Ga0126335_1002289_pt1 | contig 11370 bp, 4 predicted proteins | sample OlaspJWI45metaG_FD_108409 | JGI IMG/M metagenome (GOLD analysis project Ga0126335, IMG submission 108409) | Marine gutless worms symbiont microbial communities from Oahu, Hawaii - Olavius sp. 1 OAHU.JWI-45 metaG | ecosystem: Host-associated > Annelida > Digestive system > Unclassified | place...
AAAACAAACAGTCGCATAAGTGTGAATTAGCAACAGTGACATACCGAGCGTGGAGATGACATTGCCTAATGTGACCAACGACTTGTTAATGCTGCCACCTTCCTTCAGTCTCTGACCACTTGTGCCGGCCATGTCAGCACGTTCACTGTATCGCAATAATAACAGCTGAGTTTAGATAGGAAGGTTTTATTGCCTACTCAACACAAAGTGAGTCATTTCAAATACAAGTATTCTCATCTCTCAGGTGAACAATTGCACCAGTTGGCACTGACAACTGAAACTGAGTAGCTAAATAAAAATGCACAAAATCTCTGAACATTTCACACACATAACTCGCGCAACAAAAACACATAAAAAACATTACATACAATAACAACAAAAAGAAAACCAAGAAAAAAGTAAGATACAGATTTCTGTTTACTGTAAGATCGTAACTGCAGAGGCACAAACCATCTCAAATCATACAAAACAGCATCAAATACTCTTGCAAATACAAGAAATTAATCACATAACACATACGCCGTTAATCTTCATATAAGTTATTAAGCAAAAAATTACCAGTGCTGCTATATGGATTGTTGTGACATTTATAAGCAATGAACAGATTCAGTGAGAGTATCATCTTCAAACAAAGGCTTACAAACAAAACGAATATGTTCAACATCAAAATAATACAAACATTAATAAAATCAGACATGTCAGCAACACTTACCTCCCAGCCAGATCAACTAAGTGCACTTTGCTGTGAATTTCAATTGGCAAATCTTCATTAAACTTTGCCTACAATGCATAATACTACTGTCCAACACACAGCACATCAAACTGCAAGCATAAACTAGACAAAAGCTGCAAAGCACATGCACCAAGTACACAAATCTTAAATGCTTTTTTGCTTTAACTTGGATATGGTTCAACATCTTCAAGCTTTGTCAATACTTACAATAAAAACATACACGCAAAAAATAGTTCTAAATAATCATACTTAAGCACACATGATCATGTTGCTGACGTTGACATAAACAGATAAGTCTGCTGCAAATCTAACAATACAGCAAGAGAGCAAATACTGGCACCATGCACGTCCTGCTTATAAACACCAGATTTTCTGGCTAACTGCAAATGTTTCCTCGAACGTAGTAAACTTGGAAAACAGCCATGAAGGATTATACATAGGTGTGAGTGACCATTACCTGCGTGAACACAATGGTAAATATAGCGTGTGACCGACTGCTGTGGTCGTTCATTTGCGTCACTGCTGTCGTGCGGTTGTCATTTCCTTGACGAAGCAACTCCTCAATGTCATCGTACCCGACGACTGCACGCTTTGACAACTCTACAGCAACGAACAATGATACAACTTACAGAAGCTAAGAAAACATGACTGTACCTACAAACCTGCAACTGTCTACCAGCAAATTCGTAACAATAGTAGCACGCACTGCTAAAGGATTAAATACTATTAGATGATATCAAATGCACGACTATTGAGATCAATGTTCTAGCATCTGTTAGTCTGTCTATGACTCACGTGATTTCACTGTGCAAAAACCACTGAATAAACTGAGGTCCTTTGGAGGTAAAGACTCTTGGGGCCCAAGGAACATTGTATTAGATAGAGGTCATGATCCCGCCATGGTGAGGTGAAATCGATGTGCACTTTGTCCAATTGTTTTCACTGCTTCCACAGCCCAGACTGAAATGGCAACACAGAATGACATTATGAACCTTGAAGTAGTTCTGCTACTTAGGGAATTCTGATTGATTGATTCTGATTGATTGAACCAAATAAGAAAGAAAGAGAAGATGAGGCAGCACCTTGAACATAAGGTCCCTCTTTTGGATGTTCACGGACTCTCAGATTCAACTGAGGCTGGAGTTGATCTCGCAGCAAGTCACGTACACGTTCATTGTAGATCTCCAAATAACTGTGACCACAGAACATAAACACACACACAACTAGAAAATGTGACAATTATGACACATTGTTTATTAGCTGCAATTGCCACTTATAGCTGCTCATGGCAGGGGAAGACTGGCACTGAAAGAATGGAAGCTTTCACTGACGGAATTGATTGTACACATGCACCCATTAGCTCATCCTCTACTGGATGGTAGTTCATCATGCCAGATGTAAACACAATTGTTGTAAATAAATAATTAAGGTAGATTACTTTGCAACTGCTCACTTAATTAACTGCCAATTTACACAGTGTCAGGCAAAATTACATTAAAAATACAATTACTTTAAAAACAAAATACCAAAAACAACTAAACCAAGCACCGACCTAATTTCAGTCCTGTATGACGTATCAGTATTTGACATTCGGCTGAACAGATTCTGCACAAAAACAATTAATAATTAATAATCACTAACACATTCACCTTGACACATTTATTTAAGAATAACTATTAACATGTTAACAATCAATAACTAACATACTACTAATAGTAACTAACATACTACTAATTAATAATCACTAATCACAGATGTACAACCAGAATGACAGCATGTATCAAAATTTGACAACATACCTCACAAATACGAGGAATAAGTCCCTGGTTCTCCTACAATTACAACATATGACACTAACATGTGAAGTGAGGGCTGTTAATTTCTAGATAATATTTTAAATTTGTTATCTCAAATTGTAAAGACGGTACTTTTATATTTATTACTTTTTGACCAGCATAAATTGACATGTATCTGGTATATGATGAAATTACATTACATTATATAGCAATTTTTAAGGTGGCCTAAAGTAAAAAGTAACTGCTAGGACCACCATGGCGAGAACAGTCTGAAACTACAGTACAATGTCCGGGTATGATTGCCGAAATAGGTAAGATTTCAGTTTTCTTCAAAACGCTGGTAGTGATTGTGCCGTAGTAATATCGTCAAGCTTGTTAGAAACAGAACAGATGTTGAGCAAGCCGGCAGTCAGCTGATGATGTTGACAAACAGAGGTCCGAGGAAACCCCTGACGTCACACCTGCTGCTGTTGCCTGATAGGCTGCCACAGCCGGCAACTAAATATAGTCTTTTGTACAGCACGAGGTAGCGTGACGTCATATCGCCGAAGTGACAACAGCTCGTCTGGGCTGTACTGAAGCATGGGTCAAAGTCCAATCTACGTATATCTCAACAAACGGATCCAAAAACTGAGAATATGCAGAACGTTCAGCAGTGAAACCAGTGAACTCCGGAACAGCATAGTACACATATACAGACTGCCCAAAAGCACGGAGGAAAACCGAAGCAAACACAGTCAAAAACGGCAAATACTCCCTTACAAACTTCGCCGTACATCATGCGCAAGCGCGCACCTGGTCATAAACAAGAATAGTGACACTGACACAGTGACAGCGTTAGCATGCAGTCATTGTCTGATTGTGACAGTGACTGTGACACAGAAAATGAACAGATACAGTCAATTACTCGTGTAGTGTCATTACAGGCTGTTAAAAAGTAATAGTCTCTTTACTCAGTAATTCGCATCGTGACTGGCACTATATGCCGTATTTGATTAAGAAACCTGGTACTTACTGTCAGCAAAATATTGACGGCTGCAGCGACCCCAAGACTGCCATTCTGTTTCCACAATGAACGTTTAGTCTGCCAGTTTAGCTCTTTTATAGTTTCTTGGACTAATGGTTAATGATTGCAACAATGTTTGAGTAACGTAGCCAAAAGTCATTATCTTTCTGTTTCGTTATGGACGACTTTGATATGAGCTAGGTTTCTGTAGCCATAACATCAACACTGAGGTCTGCTCCAAGACTATGCCCAATGCAGAAGTGTGTGACGGATCGGAATATTAAAGGTGCCCACTGCCCAGCTTCAGGTCATCATCATTATCATCGGGTGGCTTACTCCTCAAGGAACATAGCTGTTTCCATGACATGACGCCAACGGGAACGTCTATGTGTGATATGGCATGCTGAATAGAAGCCGATGTTCTGGGTCTTGAAATCTCCCTCGATTGTTCGCAGCCAAGACTGGCGAGAACAACCACTTAGATGTCGTCTATCCTCTGGTAGACAGTTGATGGAGGCCTGGAGCGCACGTGCATGATCGTGCGATGGGTCAGCTCGGCGAATATGGCCAAACAGTTTAAGACGCCGGTCTAAGATGGTACTGGTGACTAGGCTCTGTTTTGTTCGTTTACGGACTGTCAGATTCGACACATGGGCTATGTAGAGTAGCTTTAGGTACATGCTTATTTAGTCCTGTTAACAATTTATAGCTACTGTTTTTGAATACACTGTAGTGACTGTACAGTAAGCCTCTCAAAACAGTAATTAATTACTGGAGTCATGTGTATTGAATGTGCAACATGCAATGTCGTGTGACTCTATATTATGACTTGATCGAGAGATTGTGTGTGTTGTAGGTTAAACAGATAATAACAAACTAACAAAGTATGTTGTGGTCTGTTGGCATTATTATTTTGTACTATTTACAGGCTGTTATGTTTATCTCCTAATACTTATTACTCTCCACAAGCAGATTCATTAAATAAATAATGCATTAAGCAAGCAAATAAATCTGGAAATTTTCAGGAAAATATTTTTCTGGAAATTTTACATCACTTTGCACAGTAGAGAATACAGTATAACATTACTGATGAATAACACTAACACACACTCAACCAAACTATTTTGACAACGTATGTAAAAGACTAACAAACCCAGTTTTAAACATACATATAATTGTGCATTCTGAACCAAATTTTAGTGACAAAATATAAAAAGCATCAAAAATTCATTGGAACTAAGACCCAGAGCCAGACAAAAAGTTTTGATTCAGCAGAGTGACAGAAATTGTAAACATTGCCGTAATCGAACAATTAAGTTATATCTATGGCACATAATGAATTTTAAATGGTGATTTCTTTAACTAGGCTGCATAAAGTCACCTTCAAGAAATTACTTACAGAAGTTCCCATCATAGTATATGTTTTCCCAGATCCAGTCTGGCCGTATGCAAACACACAAGCATTATAGCCAGCCAGTGCAGCCTCCACGACTTCAGTGCCGAGTTCATTAAAAACCTAGCGTATATCAGCAACACAACTAGTCATTTATAAATATTAACATTTATTAACTAGATGCTACATCTTCCTAAGAGTAGTGATAATTACAGTTTGTATGTTTTAACCCTTAGTTTCTGAAAGCACACGTGCAAACGCATCATAAGTTCATAACATTACTATATTGTCCACCGTCGACATGCCAATGACTACAACAAGCAAGCAACAACAATGGCAGTGAAGGGGTTAATGGATAGTTTCACAGACAAATGCTGCTTTGATTGCCCATGCTTGGCCTTTAATGCATGTGTTATTATATTTGGTATAATAGATCTCTAGTCATTATATTAGTTTATGATAAAACTGCCACACAAAGAGATGCAATAAAGAAAATGATAGCTAGAAACCTTTTCTTGTGTGCAGTTCCTTGGGTTATCAAGATCAGCAGACCAGTATGAGTAGTCAAAAGTAAACTGTCTGATTCGCTCCTGTCCAAAACTCTCAGCGCCAGAATTTGAACCTGGACTTGGCGATAACTGATCACTCCTGTATGCTGAACCCGTCATCTGAAACATATTCAACTGATAACTGTCAGTGTAGAAAGACAATTAAAGACACTTATGTACTTCTTAATGTACAGCTCTGACTATCTCCTGTGTTTCACAGTCTGTGGCTTCACCTGTGGCACTGAAAAGTTTGATCACTACAGAGCTAGACAAAAATGAACTAAATAAGTAAAAAAAGATTGTAATTGCTGCATACAAATGAGATATAGAAGTGATTCTGTGCATCAGTTGCTCAGTTGCTTATCTTCAGTAAGTTTCACGCCCTGATTATAAGCATCAGCCTGTCGAGACATAATTCATCATGTGCAACATGTGCCCCAAACACCATGGCCACTCTTTTTTAGCAGTGGTCAACGATATGTGTTGTATTAATCTTTACTGATTGATTCATAATGTCTTCACTTACTAGGCTGCATTCAATATATGAGTTGCAGACTATTGTTTGCGGTGTCATCTGTCAGTCTGTCACGTGGCTCAACTCAGCTATACTATGCAAAAATGGCTGAACAGATAAAGACCCTGTTTGGGGTAAACACTCTTGGGGTCCCAAGCATTAATGTGTTAGATGGGGGTCCTGATCTTCCCACAGCAAGGGGGTGGGATTCGATGCAGCCTTCGCCAAATTACTTTAGCCTCTTGTCTTACTCAGGGGACTAACAGCAAAGACCTTCAGGATCTGAAGAAAAACATCTACTCAGTCAAACATAATAACTGTCTAAAGTTGTCCATAGGTTTGTTTGTTTGCTTTACAACGAACGGCACAACACTGTGCCCAAATTCTATGGTGCAGAAATTTAGAGAGCATAAGTGGGGGTGAATACTAATAATTGGTCTAACTTGCATGTGGCAAGCAGGCTTGAGGCAATGCCTACAGGGCCTAGGCGACCTATGGACAGCGCACCAGACTGGCTCCTAGCAGTCTCACCCACTCACTTTGCACCACAATAGGGGGCTTCATCTAGTAACTGCATACAACAGCAGTACCCGTGTGTTAGAAATGCATGTCGTATTTCCTTCCATACTGACAATCACTGCACAGTTCTGGTCCAATTCCCTACAAAACATGTTTGCACATCAAAAATATCAGCATTCCTTGCCTTAAAAAGATGCCATAAAACACTTTTAAGTTTTAAAAACCTATCAGATCACCTTTTAACCTAACCTAATACATTTTTGGATTTTACTGCAGTGACCTTGACTTTTACCCATGACCTTCATATATATGAAATCAATTATTTGGTTATGAAGATGTACTTGCATACCAAAAATAAACTTTCAAAAGTTATCGTACGACAAATAGACAAACAGAAGACCCAAGATTATACACCATGCTGCTATATCGGTGGTGAACAAACAGGATGACAGGGCAAACTGAAATTTTGAATAACAATAAAAATGGTCTATTTAATTTAAAAACACATTATATACTAACTGTTTAGGCTTCAAAGTTCACAGTACACAGCATCACTTTCAATGTTCTTTCTAGAGCTGTCGAGGCGATAAATTTTTTAATCGCATTAACGCATGCATCAATTTTTAATCGCACGTTAATGCACTATTATTGCATACTGTACTTGCATGAGACTTGTGATGTTCCTGTTGCACTGAATCCATAAAACTGACTATTATGTAAGTGGTTACTGGTCTCATTAATGCATGTGGCCAGCACACACTGACGCAGTACGGCCCGGTCCCCTAAGTATGGCAAACTGGCAATTAACTGTCCGGTGTCTGTCTCTGTGTCCCGGCATAGTGTAGTCAGAGTGGTGTAGTTCAATTTTGCGAAGTCTGCAGTAATAATGTGTGTAGCTTTTTTGTCAGCACGTTAAATTTTTAATGGCATTACTTTTTTAATCTTGATTAATTCTTTAATGCATTATCACCTGCATTACATCCTGTTGCCATAATTATATACAAGAGCTCAGCTATCGCCGGGATGGCATGTGTCTTCCAGGTCAATTCAGATCACGGCTACAGTCAAAACCCCCATTTTAGATGCAAACATTGTGCATTTTCTGTACTGTAAAGTTGTGGTGGCATAGTCTGAACCCAGCAGTGAGACGTTATGCTACCCAACCATGAATCCAAAGTAAGAAGTTATGGTACCCGTGTCTGACTTCAACTCATGGTTAGTCACTACTGGTTTCATATTAGGGTACCATAACATCATACTCGGTACCACAATCCTCAAGCATCAGTAAATCGTTTTGTGCACACCATATTTCGACCTTTCAAACCATTTAGGTGTGAATCACTAGTGTGACCAACAGGCACATGGAGAGATGGACGGAATTGTGATTGCAACAACGACATCTCACGTTAGACGCACACCAAAAATCAACAGTTAACTACGCAACAGACTAAAAGAGGATGGGACAGTTTGCTTGCTGACCTGTTGTGTTTGCAACAGAATGCTCAATGGCTGGTCCAAATAAACCACGCAGCAGCACACCGCCACACTTAACCCCTCAATGACGGGCGCGCCTGGCTTCTCCCGTCGTAAGCTAGCTGGACGAATGGACTGGTGGAAAGGGGTCGCTACGGTTGCTCATTCCATTGTAAACCCAACGATAGGACAGTCGACACCTATATGACGACTTACCTTATGTTGTACCGACATCTTGACCGAAGCTGACCTGACTAACAATATTACACAAAGGTGCATTTCAGTGAGGTCTCAAAGTATACCATACCTCTTATTGACTGGTCTAACACGCACTGCCACTTTTACTGAAGCCATTATGGTGACAGGATCAGTGGCTCACGTATATTAACTACAACAGCATCAACATTTCCAGACAGGCTGCATGTCAAAGTCAAGTTCACATTCAACACTCCGAATTCATCCCCAAACTTCGTATTCGGTGTTCTGTACACCAGATAATCACTGACAGAAAACTCAAATAGTACATGACAGTTGACAGACAGTGTAAGCTTTGATTGTATTTATATATTTTGCCGATAATCACAATCTTCTACAAAGCAACAATACCCATTAGTACCCAAATGTAAACAACAACAAAGAGTGACTCAATCCCAAGGTAAAGTGCGTTCATTCAACAAGTGCTCCGTACACACGCAAAAATTAACAATAAAACATTAAGGTGTTTGTGAAGAAATATTTCGTTTTCTTCCTGTTAAAATATCATTCCAATGGCAGCGCGATGATAATAATGCCAGAAATAATTTTATTGGAAAATAATTAGAAAAACCATAGGTGTGGTTACGTCACTATTGTTTTGCTGTTGAGGTTTTAGTGGAACGTGAAATATGTGAATTTTGGACTATTAGTTATTTTTTCTCTAGCATTTTTGTGCATAAGAGTTAAATTAAATGTTATTGTTGAAATATGTAGTGAAACACTTGTCATTTAGCACTTGATTATTCCATCACTATGTCAGCGGTGTTTCTTGTTGCATCGGGGGCATTACGGCTTGTTGTAGTGCTATAAGCACTAAATTGTATGGATACATTGAATAATACTGTGTAGTTACAGCCGTCTATGGTCTGTAGAAACGCTGTACGCCCCCTTTGGTCCGTTACGTGTATTCTGAGCTAGCATCTTAACCTTATGTCCATAATCCCAGACGTAGTCCTAGACGTAGAGGGATTACGGGCGCAGGCTAATGCCTCTATGCCCGCATCACAAGTACAAAACTAACGAAATACTGGTTCTAGTAATGTGAACATCGACTTCCGGTTCCGTGAATTTCAGCTTTATAGTCATACACATTATAGTGTTATTGCCAGTATTTATCCAGATAGGATTTAAATTTATTAACAGTGTGGCAAAGCACTACATCGTTAGGTAGACTATAGCCATTACCAAGCCTATAATGCACGCATCGAGCTGATGTTTCTGCGGAGCACAGACCATTTGAATAAATGCCCATCTTAGTGGCATAAAAAGGAATGTTGAACTGAATTATACTTTGACAGTGTCAGTGTGTTGTACATTTCAGGTATCTGAAATAATGCTGTTGACGTAAGTGTCCAAAAACTTTCATGATGGCAGAACGGAATGTCAGTCTGTTGAGGAATCAGTCAGCACTGTCAAAAAGTCCGTCAGCAGTGAGAAACCAAGGGATGTTATCTAAAACGCCATCGATGCTGTCCAAAAGTCCATCTATCTCACGAAATCCTTTTCAGGCCATAAAGAGTAGTCTGTCACGTGGACCTAGTGACTGGTCTCAAGCCGTGACAAACAAGATGGCTGGTCCAGCCAAAGCAGTGCTGCGTCGGCCAGCGCAGACCTGGAAGGATCGTGCAGTCTCACTTGGTGCGGTATCAGATCGTGTCGTTGCCATATTTGACTACGATGCAACTCGCGACGATGAGCTGACACTTCGTCGTGGTATGCTGATACAAGTGCTTTCTCGTGATTCGCGGATATCTGGCGATGATGGTTGGTGGACAGGCTGCATTGACGATCGTGTGGGAATTTTCCCAAATACGTACGTCGCTGGTCGTAATGAAGCTGTTGGACTGTTGGGAACTGGTGATATTGCAGGAGTTTCTACATCATCATCTCCATCACCGTTGATTCTGCGTGAAATTAATTATGCCTCACTGGACCTTAAAGAAGTGATAGGCATGGGAGGCTTTGGGAAAGTCTACCGTGGCATTTGGCATGGAGCAGAGGTCGCCGTGAAAGCTGTGCTTCCAGAGCCCGGTGATGCTGCTAGTGCCACGGTCGAAAGTGTGCGCCGAGAGGCTCGTTTGTTCTGGCTGCTTCGACATCGTAACATCATTGCATTGCGTGGTGCATGCCTGACGGAACCTAATCTTTGTCTGGTGATGGAGTATGCTCGCGGCGGATCACTCAATCGTGTGCTGAGTGGGCGTATGCTTGCACCTGATGTGCTGGTCAACTGGGCAACTCAGATTGCTAGTGGCATGCACTACCTGCATGAGGAAGCCAAGCTGCCTCTTGTTCATCGTGATCTTAAGTCCAGCAATAGTGAGTTGATAGGAAAGTTGTTAAAGGTTATTTTGCAGAGAGTTATTGTGATATGTTGTTGGCTGAGTGACAGGAACAAAGGCATATGCCTACAAAAGTTTCATTTCAGCATTTCCCAGGTTTTTGGGGGCAGATATGGAACGGTGACTTGCTGGAAAACATTTACTTTTGACCTTTTTCGACTGCCGAAGTAATGATGCATATTTATAAGTTTACATGTATGTAATGATTATCAGTGATTAGGTGGAGGGGGTGTAGCAGCAGAGTTGATAGTGTTGGTGTTGGACATGCAGTCCATAAGTCAGGGTGCACACGTGTGCCTTACTGACCAACGAGAATGAATTTGTGGTGGCGAAATTCAGCAGTGCCCTATGGCAGAAAATAACGGCAGCTGATCACCAGGTTTTGGACTAATTTACCAGTTGTGGGCTGACTGCCTAGAATGTGTGGAGTAGGGTAACCTTAACTTTTTAAAGTAGTGACTGGCCAGCATATCATCTGTCCTATGCTACTGTGAATCTGTTTAACTTGAAGTAAGAAAGAAAAGTATGCCACGTACATCATTTTACATGTAAATGAAAAGTGACTAAGCCGGTGAGTATTGTTCTCATTGTTCCATTGGTGTTGTTGAAAATGTGACGAATATAGCATCTGTATTACTGACTAGAGTGTTACATTTATTGTGATTGAACTATTGAATTTTGTGCTTCAGTGCTTTGATGTTGTTGGTTGGGTGGCAGGAAGGGCATCCGTCTGTAAAAAACCTTGGGGGTTGTGGGGGTGGGGGCGCCATTAGTCCGGTTGGGGTGGCGCC
>Ga0126335_1002290_pt1 | contig 11369 bp, 8 predicted proteins | sample OlaspJWI45metaG_FD_108409 | JGI IMG/M metagenome (GOLD analysis project Ga0126335, IMG submission 108409) | Marine gutless worms symbiont microbial communities from Oahu, Hawaii - Olavius sp. 1 OAHU.JWI-45 metaG | ecosystem: Host-associated > Annelida > Digestive system > Unclassified | place...
CTTACTGCGTCATGTGCTGCAGCTGCGGACAAGTTGATAAAGATCTGGGGTGCATATGACGGCAAGTTTGAGAAGACGATAAGTGGACACAAACTGGTGAAATGTTTAACTCTTTGCAGTTGATACAAGTTGCATTGTTGTTGTTAAAGTGGCTAATAGTTGAATCTATGCCACAAAAACTCATTGAGTAGTATTCAGGTAATTAAGGTTGTTTATGCTCTGTGCATATGATTCATATATGTGTGCTTTCTGTAGACATTGTCTAAAATTATGACTTTGTAATTGCGCAATTGATAGTCAGATTGATGGTGATGCATTAGTGCTAGTATGCGTGATTAGTTCTATGTTGCTGCAGCTGATGTTTGTTAATTAGAGAGTCATTGAAATTGACACATTAGGTGTTGCTGGTTGGTGTTGTATTTAGGGAATCTCAGACGTAGCATGGTCCAGTGACAGCAAGCTGCTAGTTACTGCTTCGGACGATAAGACGTTGAAGATATGGGACGTTGCTAGTGTATGTCACATTTGCTCTGTGTTGTATGGTGTCTTAATTCTTAGCTCATATCATGTTTTTGTTCCTGTTGATACTGTTGTGATATTTGCTGGCCTTCTAGTCCCGTTCTGCCCTCCTATAGACGACGTTTGGACTGTAATGAAAAGGAGAGTAGTTAAACTGGTTGCATTTATTAGAGATTTTGGGCTGGTAGTGAGTTAGTTCACAGAGTCTAAAAGAGCAGTAACGTTTTGTTTAGTAGAAAGCCTAGGATAGAGTTCGTAAGATCTGAGTTTTGATGTGACAAAATTGCGGGAGAGAGAAGCTGGTGGAGCATGGAAGTGGTGTTGAGAAAAAAGAAATTGTGAGATAGGTTCTGTCTGCGGTTTCCCAAAGAATCCAGGTCTGCTGTGAACAGGATGAATGAATTGGACATTCTATGAGAATTGTTGAATATAATATCTATAACTCATTTTTGAATTGATTCAAATTGTTATGATTGGTTTTGTCTATTCACTGTTGGTAAGCAGTGCCAGTTTTCTTGTATATTACTCTGTAAGCTGGTCACGTATCAGCAGTTGGCAGTTCTTCTGTTACGTTGTAGGGTAAATGTTTGAAGACGTTGAAGGGTCACAGCAATTATGTCTTCTGTTGTAACTTCAATCCACAGTCAAATCTAATCGTTTCCGGCTCTGTAAGTCGAATTTATGAAACTTAGTCTGTATATTTCAGTCATTACGCAGTTGATGTTGTTTGGATTTAAACTTTGGACTCTAAAATGTTGGTAAAAGTAGTGTTATGTTATTTGTGTATTGCAGACTACTGCTGTATATTTGATGACTGAAAGTAGTTGAATATACTTTGTTTCTTAATTGAAGAGTTTAACATGAAGCCATGAAAATTCATGGAGTTGATTGCAGTTTCATGAATATGTATCAAAATTGTGATTATTGATCTGACCTCTGTGTTGTGTCAGCAATCTTCTCTGCTTTTCTGTAAACAGTCTTAGGTGTTATCTGAAACGTTGTGGCTGTTCAGTTTGACGAGAGCGTTCGTATATGGGACGTCAAGAATGGAAAGTGCTTGAAAACACTTCCTGCTCATTCCGACCCTGTGACTGCGGTATGTTGCTGGCATGAGTCACATGAATGAAATATATTAGTGGCAGGAGACTTCAGTTTTGCTAAGGAAAGCTAAATGGCTTGCAGCAACTTTTGCCATATGTCAGATTAGAATAGCCCTAATCCATTTCTTGGCTGAATATTGTAAACGGCGACAAAATCACGGCATTGTAGCATGCTGTTTTTTGTCTGGCAGTGATGACTTGCGTTAGGTATTTTGAGTTTCTAGTTTTCGCCTCGTGTTCTGTTTTGTTATTCAGTTTTCAATGTCAGTAACAATGGAATCAGTTTGGGTGTTGTGTGTATTAGGTTAATTTCAATCGTGACGGCTCACTTATCGTATCAAGCAGTTACGATGGACTTTGGTAAGGTTATTTTTAGTGACGATGGTTTTGTAAAACTGTTCTGAAAGTGAGTATCTGAAGTAGTGTGGTATAATGTTGGAGTATAAGATGTATGGCCATGTTACTTGAATTGTACATGGTGATCTTGTGATCGCGTGTGGACTTCTTGAGGCAGTAAGACTAGACCCGCTCCATTTCTTGTCTGGATGTCAGAAAGTGCGACTGAACCAACGTTTTGTTACTTGTCAGTTTTGATTTTGCATCATTGTGTGGCAGTTGTTTCTGTTGTTTATTAGAGCATTTAATGCATCTTATTCGTGTATTTTTTGGCTTATTTTAGTTGTCTGTATGAGTACAATTTACGGACAGTTTAAACGAACACTGAAAACATTTCTGTTTGCACAGTAACTGGCCTTACTTACTTACTTACACTGGTACAGTTGATTGCCTGAAGCGACTTATCTCCAAAATGACCTGTTATGTGTGATGTTGTGTGTCAAGTCAAACGTATAACTCTACCTGTTTACTGACTGTGATCTGTTGCAATTTGCTCTTAGTCGGATTTGGGATACGGCATCAGGACAGTGTCTGAAAACGCTAATTGGCAAGTATCTTAGCCACCATACATTATGTTACCCGTACATTAGCGATATCTGTAATGGCATCATTTATAAATTTGATAAACCACTGTCACTGTGCACAGTGTGTGTTATCAGTTTGTCAGTTAGCTGCAGTCTGAATGAGAACCAGTTACAGTCACAGTTTTTCAGTGATATGATTGCCATAGGCTTTGAATTGTACACATTCTGTGCACAAAATTACTTAATTTGTATTCATTTATTTATGGATGTTGCAAAGAGGAACAAATATTTGACTTTGGAATGAGATTCTGGTGGATAATGATGATTACAGGCTCCAACAAGTATAAGAGTTCAGTCGTCATAAGGGAGGTTGAAGTCACAGTTAATGATCTGGACAATGAGGAGAGTTGTAGAGGTGTTAAGCAGTAGACACTACAGCCTGATAGTCGGGTGGTGTTGTTGCAGAAGGTTACTGTTCACTATTAGAGTTTATGTAATAAGTATATTGATGTGGTTTTGAGTTTAGAAGCTGAAGATGCACGATGCATACACAGATGTAATTAGTCATAGTTGAGGTCTGTTTCTGTGTCTGTCATTGTAAAATAATTGTTTTCACTACGTGTAATCTGGTGATCGTCTTGTGTTCAGATGACGACAATCCTCCGGTTTCATTTGTCAAGTTTTCACCCAATGGCAAATACATCCTTGCAGCTACACTAGACAAGTGAGTTCTCTTTCTGCTAATGCTGACTTTCAGTGCCAGATCTGTCACGGGATGTGATGTTGCTTGCATATTGGACTCATTGCCCTCAACAAGTCCTGTCACATCTACAGCATCACATTTTGGCTCTGTTGCTAAGTAGATAAATAAGATGGCAGCTACAAGCAGTAAGTCCTAAAAGATAGAATGGAGTCCAACTTGCTTACACCAGCTGCTAGCAGGCAGCTGGTGTCAGAAAGTAATGATGCCACTGCTAAATGGTATTTGAGGTATCAGTCAGCTGTCTTTCTCATGATTTTTAATATATGTTGAAAGCTGTACAAAAGTGGCCATAGATCTGTGAAATACACCAATTCAAGTGTTGAGTGTCTTGTTTTTATACAGTGTAGTTTGCTTTTTGCTTGCAGCACATTGAAGCTGTGGGACTACAGCAAGGGAAAGGTGAACATGTCATTCATATTATTTGTCACATTGTATCATCAGAGTAGCTGGTTTGGCTGTGTAGTGATACAACGGAAATGTTTGTAAGAGCTCAGTATTCATGTCTTTGCTCAGCACATCCATGTTTCTGCCGAGTTTATAACGTAGATCAGCATTAGTATATAATTCTGTTCGTGTGTCTGTATGTGTGTTCGCTTATAACTCAGCAATGGGAGGGGCGATTGCCTCCAAATTTTCGGAGTAACTCCAGCACGATCATGGGTAGAAAATTGTCATTTTCCATCTTGCAGTGCCAGCCCGCCATGCACCACTGCAGCTGGGACTCGGCACTGTAGGTGCATGCATAGGTGCTGACAGGCTGAGCCTAGGAGGTGTTTGTGCTCACAGGCTGGCACGCATACACATGGGTATGGGAAGCTCGGACCTTGGGCGGGTGAAAGGCAGGGACTGGGCTGCCTATGAGATGCCCAGCTTGGCAGGCAAAAAGCACTAGTAAGAAATGAAATGTACTGTACCATTTTTACTATACTTTTTAGTAAAGAATTCTGATGATAAGAGTTTTGTAGGTTTTTATTGCAAACGCAACTGATGTGTATTGTGTGTCTCCTGATTTTGATGTCAGTTTAGTAGGTTCAAAATTTGAATGATTTTAGAAATTTTGTGTGCATCTGTTGACAGTGTCTCAAGACATACACAGGACACAAGAACGAGAAATATTGCATCTTTGCTAACTTCTCTGTAACTGGTGGAAAGGTGAACTGCAGTTTATTTATTTTTATTGATAATTAGGTATGTACCGGATGGATAGGGATTTTCACTATCTGCCGAAGCCATAATTTACCGGATACTGGATAATTGACGTGAGGACCGTAAGACACATTGACAATTGAGTTGAGTCGACTACACTGTCTGAGTGAGCACTCGGTACTTTGGGGACAGTGCTAGTTTGACTTGAACACCCAGACTGCTGAATGCACCATTTCCTATGAAATATTGAGTAATCAACGAAATAGTAAATAAGTAAAAGTAAAGATAAGTAAAATTATCCAGTTTCATTATCCGGTTTCCGACTGTCAGAAATCGGAACTGGATAGTGAAAATGGCCGGATATTCGACTGGAACGGGATACAGCCAGATATCCGGTACATCCGTATTGATGATGCTGAGTACGTCTGTTGCATCTTGTGTTGTGTTTCATTTTGTCGAGCGTTTGATCTCAGTTCAGTTAACAGATGCATACATGTATTTGCATTTTTAAATGTAAGTCGCTGTTGTCCTTACCGTTCTCTCAGTTGTCATTATGTATGCTGCTCAGTGCTCTCCTTATCATTGACATATTGCAAGCCTGTTTGCCACACTGCCACCTCAAGCCTGAAGCTCAGTCCATCGTTGTCGTCATTTATAGCCTTCTGCTTGTGATGATGCTGTTTGTAATGTGTCTGCAGTCATGATCCTGTTCTGTTCCATGGATATACAGTTAACCTGCTTCGTGCACAGAATTACATGTTAAACATCATTATGTGGCCACCTTGAGTAGATGGAGGCTAAACAAATCATCTTTGAGCCTGTCTCAGACAACTGGAGATGAACACTTTGGCAGTCTTGTACCGCCTGGATGAAGATCATCCAAGATGATCTAACTTCGACATGCCTCAGGCTGCATGAGGCTATAGATGCAACTCAGCATTGATCTTGCTGAAGGCTGATGGCTTTTAACGGAGCATACCACTATTGGATTCAAATGCACACTGTTCCTCAAAAAACTTCCCACTAACTTTATGAGAACTTGCTTCATGTGTGGTGTTAAATAATACTGGACTTTGTAGCAAATTTTGTACCCTTTCCAGCAGTTTTGGTATGACAAAGTTAGAACCAATTATGAAGTGGGAGGTTTTTCTGGAACGCATGTATATTGTGCCAGTATGTTTCTACATCTGTTTATCTAATGTTGCACAGCGTCCTCATTTACAGTTGCTATAATGATGACATTTGCATTGCTGCAGTGGATTGTCTCTGGCTCTGAAGACCATCTTGTCTACATATGGAATCTGCAGACGAAAGAGATTGTACAGAAGCTACAAGGCCACTCGGGTCAGATTATAATAATAATGGTTTTATTTGTATTGCAGCACGAATGCTGGATTACACGATATCTGCCACGCAGGACACTACATATAATATAACACAAATCATCATATGAACATAGCATACGCAGTTTAGCCAAATAGTGGCGCAAGGCTTACTAAATGCCGTAAATTAACAATGTACAAACCGAAACAACAATAAAATACATAATATAACAAGACACAACTAAATAGTAGTAAATATTTACAAATATGTATTCACTTTTTGGCACCACCCAGGGATGAAACCCGGGACCTTTTGATCCCAAGTCAAACACTGACCACTACTCCACCGCCCCCCACAATGTTGCTTATGTGCAACGAAGGTGACAAATCATGTGACACATCAAATTACGTCACACCCAAACCATGGGCAGACTCAACAGCTGGTACGGCTAAACTGTCAAGACATACTCAGCTTCGCTGCAACTGCTCACTCACTGATTCTTTTTCTTTTCATGAGCATCAGATTTCTCTGATCAGGTTTATGGTCTAAAACTTGGTTTTAAACCGAAGTTTATCTGAGTATTGGTTTAAAACTGGAGGTCAAGATTAAGATATGATCTAAAAACTTAAGTTTAGAATTTAAGTTTTAGTGAAAGATGACATCACCCACTTTCTGAGTGATGGATTGTGTGAATTATTGAAAAAAAAACATTCTGGCAAACTGTTTATTTTCTGCATTATGATTTAACAGCAGTAATAATTTATTTTTGTGATAACTATGATGATTACCCGTGTTTTTTATTTTTGGCAACCGTGTGCATTAAATTGTTTTGCAAAGGAATGCTTGTTTTTGCCAAAAGAACACTTCTAATTCTAATGCTGCCTATCTCCCATAGAATAAAAATCGTCCCCGAAATGACCTATAAAGTGTCTAGTGGGACGTTAAACCTCTGCTCACTCACTCACTCAAGTGGCATGCGGCATCGTAGACATCATGATATAGGTTGTGTTTTGGTTGTTGGCATTGTAGATGTCGTGCTGTGCTGTGCATGTCATCCTACGCAAAACATCATTGCTTCCGCCGCACTAGAAAATGACAAGACTATTAAACTGTGGCGTAGTGATACATAGAGATGAACACTGAACTGCATTCTTTGTGTAATATGACATTCGTATGAATATAAATGCTACCGTCTTACACAGCTGATGTCAGTTGTCAGCAGCTGTGTAAGTTGCTTTCTTTGTACTGGTCGTTTTGCACAAATGGAAGCTTCCAAATTTATGGTATAACTTCATTAAACCTCAACCGATAATTCTTTCAGCACTGTAAAGGAGACTAAATTTCCACCACACTACAAGCACACCGATGCAATACTGTTTCAGATTTGTTGTAGACGTGGAAGAAACTGCTAAAACACTGCTGTATAACTTCTCTAGAAAGCAACTGTAACCTGTTCTATTCAATCAGATCTGTGGCTATGGCCACCGAAACTATGTCACAGCAACATGACAAATTATGTTTAATCTTTTGTCAGATTTGATTTTTACATTTTCTTTTACATCATTTGTGACAGGTTTGAACCAACTTTGGCAATGTGCGTAACATGTTGTTTATCGGAGTGTGATGTATTGGGATGACAGTATACATTACTATACAATGGCAATTTTAAGTGCAGATCATAAGCAGCTGCTAAAGTTGCATGTTGTCCAGTTGTATGTGTAAGTCTGAAATTAGTTTACTTTGAATGTTGATACATCTTCCTTAGAAGTATATCAAACATTGGTTTGCATTATATCTCACCAATAGTGTAATGTTAGCTGTGAAATTATGTTGTTAACTGGTTATTAATCTGTTCTGAAAACTGTTGTATGATTTAGTTAATATATAGTAACTGTTTCTCAATCGGAATTTTTCTGTTTGTCATTTAGATAAACAAAGATGGTAGCAATAGCCATCATACAGTTGCATACAATATAATTGCATGATATTAGCATGCACTAAGTACTAGTAGTTACGTAAGCATATTGACATAATTCAACTAGAAAAATTAGTAAAAAGTATCGGCATGGTTTAGTAATAAAAAAAATTGTATAGACCCAACTAGAAAAGTATAACAAAAGTTATACAAGACTAAACATAGCTAACAGATGCCAGTTGATAACAATTTCAAATTACATCGGGGCCACAAACGGTTGCATTGGTCTGCATATCAGTATGGTTCGGCATTAACTGTTAACTGTGTGTGATCAAAACTGCTGTGCCATAAATGAATTTTTGTAATGTAAAAATTTTATATGTATTTTTGTGGTAACTTCATTCTCAGCAGGTATTTTAAATAAATTATACAGCATAATGACTTTAATAGCATGCAGTTATACTGCATCACTTCACATAATTTGCAAGTGACAAAATGCATTGTTACATTTTTGACAATATCAAAATTGTGCCATTTAATTAATTTCTATAATATGAAGACGAAAATCACAAAATATGTTCGGTTCTTCATGAACATAACAAAAGAACGATACCATGGATGCTATACATTTTTACATAATACATTACAAAATTGTCCTGTGCAGCTGCATATATGCCATTGCAAACTGTGAAGGCATAAATTGAAAATGAATATTAAGCCACACTGAATGCATGGGATGCGGACCATTGTAATAGGTGATCCCGGTTATCTGTCTGTCACGTGGCTTTGTTGTGCAAACATGGCTAAACAGATCAACATCCTGTTTCGGGTGGAGACTCCTGGGGACTCAAGGAACATTGTTATATACTGGAGTCCCGATTTCCCCCATGGATTTTATGCAGCTTTTGCCAAATTACTTTGGCCACTTGTTTATATTGTGAAATGTCAAAAACAAACTCGTTTCATTCAATGCAGTTCTGCAGACAGCTTGAATCCACAAACATAAACGATGAGGGACAGGACTCTAAACCAGCATCATTGTCAGCACCTATTGTCAGAGGAACTTCTGTTTCTTGAACATCCTGCATATCGTTTGTGCAAGACGAAGCCAGTGTTGGGTCCTGGTTGTCATGACTGCCAATCAGCTTCAGCGTCTGAATTGAGAGCGTTTCTATAAAACTGCGAACACTGGTAGTCTGCCAAATGATCTGGTCCGAGTGTCGTCGCTGCAGATGTCTGCGCATCATCTGAAAGTTACACAATGACAGCACAATAGAGGTTTTTATGACAATGTGCTATACATAATTTATCACCGTCATAAAATACAGAAGATAAGCTAATGTATGAAATGCAAAAAATTAAAAGAATCAAGTCGAAAGAAGAATATATAAGCTACTTAGCTCGGACTGAGCAATGAATGCAAAAAGAACAGGAGACTTGAAATGTAAGGCAAACAGAAAAGAAGATAGATAAGGACGTACTTGGTAATGTCTGCAGCATACCCCACAGTAGCAGCATCGATATGTGTTGTTAGTGGGGGAATGACGGAATGTAATATGTCGACGCAGGTCACTTGGCTGCACAAAACAATGTCCACACTCAGCACATGTAAACTGTGCTCCATGTTGGTGCAATATCTGATGCCGTCGTAATCGCTCAGCAGTCCGCAGTCGGCATGGACAATCTGGACAGACATACGGAGCAAGCTGCTGGTGTGTCTGCTCGTGCCTCCGCAAGTTTCCACGCTGATGAAATTTCCTCCCACATGTCCGACACATGTGACGTGGCTCAGATGACACAGATGACGGATGGAAACGAGAGATGTGTGAGTACAGTGAGTTCCGGCTACGCATGCGCAGACCGCATGTCGGACATGCAACAGCAAATGTTCCAGGCGGGGCATGAACATCTCGCATATGTTGTCGCAGTGTGGCCCTCTGATGAAACTGTCGGCCACACTGAGGGCACATCTCATGGCGGGGACCGTGTGTCAACAGATGCTTGTTAAGATTGCCAACTGACGACAGCGACTTGCCACAAACTGGACAGACATGACCAAGGTTGGCATGTGAATCATGATCAATAACACTAGAGATTTCATTGCAGCCCTGCTCCAAGTCTTCACTGGCATGTGAAGCAGTGACATGGCGACGTAGCCAGCCACTGCCAGAAAATGTTCGACCACAGAACTGACACGTGCACAGCTTGTCTACTGCTGTATCACCAACCGACTGCTGAGGTAAGACTGCTTCATCCCCAACATCAAAATGCTGACTGTTACTGTGAAGAGTATCAGACTTAGCATTATACAGCTTCCTTGGGGTTGTCTGCTGCAATCTGCGCACCATTGGTTCTACATTGTCTTGCTGTTGTGGTGCATTTGGACAAAGATGACGGTCGACGTTAAGCTGTGACACAAAATGTCGGGTGCAGCCACCACACGTGAATCCAACCGAGTCTGCTAGAGCCATGCCACCATGAATCAAGACTTCGTGGTTGTGCAGAGACAGGGCAGATGCAAACACGCGATGGCAAATTGGACATGGATGGGCCTCAATGGATTTCTGCTTACCACTGCTGTCATCCGATAGCTCCGGATGATGTCGCACGACATGCTGCAACAATGTCTCACGTCGCGAGTACGTCTTCTGGCAGCTCGGACATGCATGACGGAGACGAGCAGTCACTGCAGTCACATTTGACTCAGCAGACAAGGACATGGCGTTAGACGCATCAGCATTAGCTGCAGGGCAGCGATGTCTGCGAAAGCTATCGACACGACCAAACTGTCGATGACAAGCATCACATCCCAGAGCTGGAGACCTGTGAGCAGTTACGTGGCAGGACAAGTATGACTGTCGAGTGAATGATTTGCCACAATAAGTACATACATGAAGACCACTGTTGCTATCACTCGGTGATCTATTCATGAGAACACTGCTCTTTGGCTCTGTCTACAATAAGCACATTACTATAAAATAGTTTCTAAGTATATCATATAGTTGACATCTATAAATCAGTGACAATAATTTTTGCATTTGCATATGGGATGCAGTAAGGACAGTGTAACTGTTGGTAATATTGAGACAAAAGACGAAGAGACGCCTGCAAGACTGCAAGTTGGCCTAATTATGGATTGTGTTGCACCTCTGATAGGTAGATCATAGCAGTATCATGGCTTACTCCACCAGAAGTCTGCGTTTCGAATCCCACTACAGATCTGTAATTTTTTTCACATTTGTTTCTAACTTTATCTTCCTACAACTGCTTATGCGACAGATGCACAGAATTTACTTTTCGTGCAAAGAATGAAGCCTGCAACACCAGGGTCATCACTGACTCACAAAAAATGACTAACAAATCGACTGACATAAATCCATGTCAAAATTAACTGATAAAAATAATTTTAAAAAGTGCAGACTCAGCCAGACTTAGTACATACTATTATTAAACTCGTCTCCAGGCCAAACCTAACGCTGCCAGTGGTTACATAGGCCTACCCTCGACATCCAGTGTGGGTATAGAACAATCGGACAAGCACGTAGGTGGTAGGGTCTCATAAGTGTATCGAGCCCAGGGCCCCTGAACACCTTAATGCGGCCCTGGCAGTAGACTCAGTAGAGCTTCGAACTTCACACATATACTAGTTATGCCAAATAAGTTCAGACATTTAGAAAAGAACA
>Ga0126335_1002291_pt1 | contig 11369 bp, 8 predicted proteins | sample OlaspJWI45metaG_FD_108409 | JGI IMG/M metagenome (GOLD analysis project Ga0126335, IMG submission 108409) | Marine gutless worms symbiont microbial communities from Oahu, Hawaii - Olavius sp. 1 OAHU.JWI-45 metaG | ecosystem: Host-associated > Annelida > Digestive system > Unclassified | place...
CCAGAATCTGTCATCTCTGCTAGTACTACTGACTCCTTTAAGAATAAGCTAGACAAGTTCTGGAGCAATCAAGATCTTTATAACTACAAGGCTGAATTAACCGGAATAGGAAATAGAAGTTTCATTAAAAATTTAGATTAATAATGTACAATTTGTACAAAATATGTTCTGTGTAATTTGGAGGGCATAGAGTCTACGGCCTTCGCCTTCGTCTAAACTTTTTTGCTTTGCTTTGCCCGTTGCTGCCAACTTTACAGTAACGTGCTACAGTGATAATATATAACACTGAAGTGAGCCTTACCCTTACCCTAATTCAGACGCTAACACTAATTTAATCTAAACTAAATCCTGGCTCTAAACCTGCTTATCGACCATTTTATGCAGGGTGAGTATAAAGTGCGCATCGGCCACACTAATGCTGCATAGGCTCAGCTTGTATAAACCACGCACGGGCCGCATCCGCCACACTGGCCGTGTCGGCGACGTCAAACCACACACTGGCCTTTACTGAAAGCATTTTTCTCACCCAACATGCACTAATTGTTTAAAATGAAACAGTTGTCACACAAAAGCGTATCATTTTGTGTCGTGGCAACAAACAGACCTGCATTGTTTTCACAAACAGAAAAGTCGCTAGTTTGATCTTATGGAAAGCAATAAAGGCAGCTGCTCATTGCTTCACACTGAACCAAGCAGCCAGCGGCAGTCACAAGCCACAGCAGAGGAGGAAAGCGGCTTCACGCATGACGATGACGACAAAGTGACAACGACGCATACCTAGGCATTCGTCTACTTAGTCACGGCTGCCTCTATCACTGCTACGTCTGCTGCAGTGCTGCTGCTGCTACAGTAATGGTTTCTTAGTACAAGCACTGAGGTTCACGGATGCCAAAATAAGCAAGGTGACTGGGTGACTGTGTTTTTCTCCAAGCGATATCTCAGCACTGTGAAGGCCTAAGAATGTCAAATTTGGCACAAAGATGGCGTCTAGTATGAGGATAATACACACACTTAGATTTGTGGAAATAGTTTTTTTAATTGCGGCAAAATTTGCAAAAAATGCCAAAATAGGCCTAAAATGAGCAAATTATTCTCCACACACTACCCCAAGAACCAAAAACTGTACAGATGCGGAAATTGGCACAAACATAGCCGATGGTGTGAGGATGATGCCAGAACTTTTTGCTTTTAGATGAGTTCTATCTAAAAGAAACTATTAGTGAAGAAATACACGGCTTTTGTGCTATTCACTCGATTTCATTTTAATCACCAGAGGTAAACAGCCCACAGCAAGATGTACTTAGTAACATGATGTCACTGACCTAAATAATATGTTAATTATGCTCTTCCATTGACTGGAAGACTCCCGTCTACGTATGCCTAAGTCCACAGCTAAATTGCAGAGCACTGAGAACCCCTGTGATGGTAGTCACCTTACTTGTTTATGTGAAGGCCTATACATGCACGCTGCATGTAAACACAATAAACAGCTGAAAAATAACTTGGCCTTGCCTTCACAGCCAGAGCATATACCAGGGGGGCGAGTGATATGACAATATCATGTTTCTAGGACCACAGCTGAGTTTGGCATAGTGAGGTGACCCCACCCCCACCACTGTACTGTATTCTGCATGTGGACCATAGTGGACGCATGAGAGGGCTGGTACACGGTTTATGCCAGTTGGGCCAGTGTGGAGGCTGTGCACTCTGTGTTGTTTTTGCAATTTCACGTATTGCATTTCATGTTTTATGATTGCCCGGCTACCTGAAATTATTGGTACATATTTATGATTATGCCAGTGTGCCAATGTTGTCAGTATCCAGTTTATATGGACCGTGAACATCAGCACATCCGCAGTTCTACATTTTACCAGTCGCCACTGTCGTTTGTGGTGTCTCTCGTCCTTCGCCTTTTTCTCATTTATCTCCCACTTTCCTACATCCTCTTTTCTGCTTTGCCTCTGCTCTGCTGAGCAGGGAAGTGTCTATTCGCCCAACCACTAGGCAGATAGCTTCAGCTACTAAGCAGTCCACAGAACAGTCACCAATAAATTGTAGATGAGTTGGCAGGCCTGTAAGTGTTGTTTACAGTTTCACCAAGCTTTCTTGTTACAATACCAAATTGCTTCTGTCACGAGTCTGTGACTGTGAGCAACTTGGCCAGGGAGCTTTTGTTTTTTAGAACTTTTATTTAAAGGCGAACAGGGATTACAGATTCTCAGGAACTTTTGCACTCTAGAAATGTGTTCTTGCAACTGTTAATTAGAACAAGTGAGCGATCAGAGGCTTAACGTCCCACTCGACACATAATAGGTCATTTCAGGGGTGAACAAATAAATAACAGTAATTTACGACATTTTGATGTTTGTTTATGCATTTTTTGTCAAACGTGATTGAATGAAACTGTCTGTTGGTACATTTGAAGTTCTGTGGCAACATGCTGACCCAAACAAAATACATTAGTGCTATATTATATACTGTTCTTACCTCAAAAGATTATATGGACAGTGACATGTTAAAACACATTCAGTTGCAAAGTAGCGATGGTGAAACAGTGATGTTATTGTACAGAGTTAATTGGGAGTATGTAGGACACTGCTTGGTATTGGTATCAGTTATAATTATTTATGATATGTTGAGAAAGGTAGGCTGAATTACATTTTATATGTTGTCGTTGTTGTTGTTAATTGTTGATACAGAAGAGGAAGAGTCTTTGTTATGTTGACTATGACCAAGCAACAGGTGAAGACGATGCTATACAGAATGCAGCATCACTTACTTGGCCTGGCCCAGCCTCGGCTGCTCAGCAAGAACCTGGTTCATGTGTCAAACGTTGTGCCAGAGAGTCGGTAACTTATGAAGATGATGATACCTTTCCTTCTCCATCCAGTGCTGTTGCACCACCAGTAGTAAGAAGGAGGTTCCATAATAACCAGTTCAATGTCATCCATGCCCATGTTGGTTCTTCAGTTCCCAGGTTTGCTCTTGTTGAAATGGTGATGTCTTCGTTCTTGTTTGCTATTTTATTACAGTATATATAGAATATACTTGTATTTTATTTGTAAATTGGCTAAAACTGAAGCTTCCATTGTAATCACTTGTTTGTGCCTATGTTGTAGTGTGACAAAGATGCCTGAGATTCGACAGGAACACCATATATCAAACTCGCGCTCATCAGAGCTACTTTCTTGTGTTGATCCCACAGTTGTTGCTTCCGAGAAAAAGGTATTTTGTTGTGTGCTGCTTTGTAAAACAAAGAGAACACAGTTTCAAGTTGTGTTTGCATGCTTGCTAAACATTAAATCATTGTTTCACAAACGACCCTTTTTGTAGCCAAATTTACTGTGTTGATCTCAGTTGCAGTTATGCTTATGAAATTTGCAGGAGATATTCAAAAAGCCAAACCCACCGCAAGGTAATACTCCCGCCAATAAACAAAAGCGTCTGACTGCAAGTCAGCTTCGTCGGATAAAGAAAAAGGAACGTTATTTGGAACTGAAGAAGAAACAGGATAAGCAGGCAAAGGAGCATGTGAATATGGCAAAGCCGTTGCGACCGTGTAGATATTACCAGCAAGGCAACTGCAACAAGGTATGTCATGTGGTTGTCATTTGAAAGCAGGTTAAGGCTGCAGCTAGTTTGCTTTATTTTATACCGCATTGCAGTGACGTTGTCCTCGAGGACAGAGTATACCTCGAGGACAAAAATCGAAGTCTTGGTCTTGGTATTGGTGTTGAGGCAAAAAGTCTGAACTCTCAAGACCTTTGCATCAGTGAGCATTTGAACTCTCAAGACCTTTGCATCAATGATCATTGATCAATCTGTTTTGCATAGTACAGTTAACATGTTCGTTTGAAATGTTCGTGCTTATAAATTGATAGCATTCGATTATCTGGTAAAGTACAAAGTTTCTTCGTAGATACCCGATACCCTTAGGCCTAGTGGTATATATTAATGACATTATAGTGTACTGCATTGATTACCGAGGCATTCAATAAAGTCTCAAGTCTTGGCCTTGGTCTTGAGACGTAAATCTTGGTCTTGAGACTTGGTCATGAACAAAAGTTATTTATATCACTGCTGCATAGTCACTGCGTGTCATGACTTTATGTTGTGTGTGAATGTGTGCAGGGTAAAAACTGCAGTTTTAGTCATGACTGTGAAATTATCAAAAGGCAGGAGCTATGCAAGTTCTATCTGTTAAGTACGTGCACGAGGGGCTTAGCGTGTACGTACTATCATGATATCCTTTCAATGCAATTGGTGTCTTTTAGCTGTGTTTCTGTTGCCACATTGCAAACATTATTGTTATATAACTGATCTGTTAATACCTTTTGTAAATTTTTTCAAACTATAGTACCGGTATCTGAAAAGTTGTAATTAACCTATCAGTGATTTTGTGTAATTTCTGAGTATATGATGTATGTTGTGGGATTTTCGTTTTTATCATAAAATTGGATGGTTTCTTCATTGGTTGAATGCAAAGTTTTATAGCTAATTTTAATGGGTATAAAATCATTTTTTTTCTAATTTGTTGTCACAGCTGATGGTCTGTCAGTAAGGTCCAGCTAATGATAAATAATACTAGTAATAATGAGTAGTGCAGTTACTGTGGTGATTTTCATAGGTGCATAGTTGCTGATAAACTACTAATGCTCAGAATTAAAAGAGTGATTTTTAGGCTGCATCGAATGCATGAGATGCACTCTGTTGTTACCAACGTGCGCTATATCACTCTGTCAGTCCTCCTGTCTGTGTGTCACGCGGCTTAACTGTATGTCACCATGCGGGGGTCATTTGGTGCAGCCTTTGCCAAATCTCTTTGGTCTCTTATTCTTTTTCCTCGTGGTTTCTTATCACTGTCTCATTCTCTGTGTTGTCTTATTGCCAAATTTGCTGCACATTGTTATCTGACAAGGTGTTGTGTCAACTGCATTCTGCATTGCAAAATGAAGAAAAATGTTTCTTTAACACATTGCTGTACGTGACTGGCCGTGCAAGTTTTTCCATGTGTTCAAGTTCTGTATGAATGGTGATGCCTGTAAGTTCTCTCATGAACCTCTGACCGATAAGTCACGCCAGCTGCTTGATAAGGTGTGATGTATGAACAATGAACATTTATATAAAATTTGCATCAAACACAACCAATCATTTGACATTTCTGTCTCAGTCAGAGACCTTCGTCAGAGGAAGCTTCTTCAGTTCGTCTTCCAATTCTTGCGACAATAGTGATGTGACATGGCAAGAAATTGGTCGTGTGTGTGGCTCAGTGTGTAGCTGTTCTCATCCTGGTTCACAGAGGCGCCATTGCCATTCCGATTTCTTGCCATTTCGCATCACTATTGTCGCAAGAATTGGAAGAACTGAACAAGCTTCTTCTGACAAAGTTCTGATAGAGACCGAAACTTCAAAGGTAATGTTTGGTTGTGTTTATAAGTTTTATATAAATGTTTACGCAACGTAAAGAATATGTTTAGAGGTATGAACATGTTATGTTATGTGTTGTGGAGAGTTGTGTTGCATATGTTGTCAGTGTCATTGGTTGTCCTGCTAATTTTTAGACATTACACGTTATAATGTGTTGCTTTGTCACTAGTATCCAATTTGGTGCTATTTGTTGGATAATTTTGAGTATGTCTAACCTCTGAACAAAATTTTGCTTCAGTATTCTTAGTTTTGTCATGAGTATTTGATCTTACTGTCAGAATAAGTGGAAAGTAAGTTAGTTAGATAAAAGCAAATAGTAAAAAGATGTCACTGCTTTACATTATATCTCGAACAAGACCAAATAATGTTTAGAAGGCATTAGCTGCGAATTTGTGCTTTAAATGTGAATTGAACTTGGAGCTGAGTGTCTGTCGTCGGTTATATGATAGATTTCAGTGTTGCTGTATTGTTTTTGCACATTTACTGTGGTTGTTGACTGACAGGCAATGGCAACTGGTGAAACTGGTGCTGGTGCAAAGACAGGTAATTTATACATACAGAGATTTGCTGTTTTAATTCAAGATGTACTATGTACTTTGTACTTAAAATGATCAGCCACGAAGTATGTAGTAGGCTATATGAGGTCACAGGTTTGACTTTTGCCGTGGTTCTGCTGTGTGTAACCACAACTGTGTTCAAGTTGTTCACACACACACGTGACTCCACCACTGAGCAGGACTTGTAATTTGGTACTGTTCTAAATGCAGCAGTGCCCTGCAGCTGGGAGAGCAAGAGTCACAATAGCCATGTGTCACAGATTTAAATATTTGCACCTTTCCAGGTTCGGTGGCAGAATACAGTAGAGGTAGAAAAATTCTCAGCTTGTGCATTTATATTTATGACTTCTGTTACTTATTATTTTATTACTTCATTTAAATATAACTTTTTTATTATCACCGTAACATATCATACAAGTTGAAAATTAAAATGTGTATGTATACTGCTTATCAACGTCATTATTTTTCTTCGTAGGCCAGCAGTTATCAAGTGATGCTGCAAAGGAGAACCATGCTTCCAGTGGAAACCATGTTTCTAATGGAAACACCCAGTTGGCTGTGAATTATGGTGCATCTTCTATGCCACAGTAAGTTTTCTATTATTTGGTCACATCAATTGGAGACTATTGCAGCTGATGTTTCCATGTTGTGGTCTGTCTGTCACATGCTTGTGTCCTGTAGAAATAGCTAAACGAGTCGACGTACTGTTTTGATTGGCGGCTTCTGGGGGCCCAGAGCACACTGTGTTAGATGGGTGTCTAGATCCCTGTACCCCAATGAAGAGGGGAAGGGGATTTGATGTGGCCATTGCCAAATTACTTTGGCCACATGTCTAACAAAGTCTGCTTCATTTTCGTCAGTATGGTGATCTGGTCTATAGAAAATTCAAACACAGTGTCTATAGAGAAAGAGAGAGCATTGTGCAAGGTTCTCAAAACTCCTGTGAGTATTGCAGTTTTTTTTAGCTTCGTAACAACCTGATGTGCCTAAGCACTTAAGCAGCACTACGATGGTTACTTTTAAACATTTATCAGTATTGTAAACATTGAACAGAGTAAATAATTATTAATTAAACACATTTGTATCCTGCCATATGATCGTTATTCATAATTCAAGAGACAGCAATGGTCATGGGTTAGTCAACTTTGTAAGATTATCTTGCCTACCAAGAAGTTAATCTAATTTTTTCACAGATTATTCAGCAGCATGGAGCAACATCATTGATTAACATTATCGTGTCAACATGTGCCTAACCATACTAGGGATGCAAAACGAACTTCGAACATTCGAAGTTCAAAGTTAAAACGGAGGATTGATTTCGGCGGCAAGTAATCGATAGATTGCAAGTAGCAGCTGTCTGTCTGGTCACATATAAGCTTCCTATTGTTCAGTTCTTGGTCGCCCGCTGTTGCACCTATGTGTTAAATGGTGCTTCTGTGTCCCTCCGCCAGCGCCTGGTTCATCTCCAATAATTCTCGGAATGTGTAATTAGTCTCCACCTCACCAGCGTCAGCAGATCTTGACCGTGGGAACAAACTTTGCCATGGGTGGCACACAGGTGTGTGGGGGAGCAGATACTGGGTGGTCGTGATGTTGTACATGTCAGTTTGTGGATGTCATTTGATTTGACTTTCCCTCCCTCCTCCTGGTCTAATTATGCTTGTGGCCGGCACCTGGGTGGCTAGCATTAGATATGACAATCTCACTTAATACGGAGCTGGTGGCAACATGGGGGCAATAAGCATATTATAATGAAGTGCATTATTTTCCAGGTGCCTTACAATACAGTTTGTTGGTTTGTAACAAAAATTGGTACTAGGAGTAGGCCTATAGGGGAACACGCACCAGACCTGGACTGACTGTGGACCTAATATAGCATGACTATTGCTGTAGAAGCAGATCATTGATGAAAACTCGAATGTTACAGACTCAAAATGTAAAGATCTGCATTCTGCACGTCTCCTGTACTGTAGTCGAGTGCCATGCGGTGCGCCGGAGCACGTGGTCGAGTGTGTGGTCGGTTGCTGCCCTTCCCTCCCTACCACTCACTCACCAGACCTCTTTGAACTCTCAGCTGCAACAGAGTAAATGAATGAACAAAAGGAGCCACTGTGGCATTGAAGCTTGCAGTTATAAACTTTTGTTTACAAAGATGTCAGCTTTTGGTCTTACTTGCATGGGCGTTGGCTGCGTACCACACACGCCAGCCGTCAGTCTCGAGTGGACTGATATGGGTCGACAGTACGGTATATGGGCGTCCATATATCGCTAGTGAGCTCACCTGTACTGTGCTACATCTTTGAACTGATGATCGATTATTATTCGAGTTGCACGCAACTATCATCGATTGTGAAAAAAAATTGAGTTTAACATCCCTAAAAAGTACTGTGTTGCTAATCATTCCATAACACTGATGTAAGCTAAGAACAGAATGATTAAAACTTCCATGATAGCCATATAGCCTGTGTAATGTAAATCTGTTGTAGACATGTGCATCATCCTCCTGTTAACATCTCAAGTATTTATCAGCCACATCAGTTTAGAAATAACTTTCAGCCACTACCAGCAAACACAGCTGCTGTATCTATGACACTGCAACACAAGATCTACCACCTTGACGTGATTGAGTTTGAGGGGCCCGTGAGACGAGAACTGCCACCATACATTGATGTCAGGGACCCGCGATGGGCAGCCGATCCTCGTGTCCAGCCTTGTATTCCAGCTATGGCCACTGGCACGGCCACAGGTGGAGTTGGGCTTGATTTCTACAACTCACATGGAGCAGTCAGTGCATCTGAAGCAGAGTGTATGGGTCAACAGAGTACTTGTGTGGGTGAAACTAGCAGTCGTTTGTCGGTGACGTGCAATCAGACAGCTGTTGATATAGCTATGGCAACCTGTAACAGTGATCATGATTGCTCATCAGTGATATCTAGCCCGGTGAATAGCATCTGTAATGTGAACGATAACATTTCCGTCCAGTGTAAAAATTCAACAGATTTGTCCTACGAGTCAGAAAGTGTCCCAGTCGCTGTTTTCAAGCCAGTTGATGTTGCTACTGTGTCATCAGTGCCTGTTGCTCGCCACACACTTCAGCACAACGTTTCATGGCTAAGTGCTACAAGATTAGGCGGTGTGCAGAAACTTTCAAATGCTAAGAAATGATGGTATTAAATTTGTTAAAACTCTTCTATAAGTACTAGGTACGTTAAGTTTTGCGAGCTTCTGTGTCAGTTGAAAATTTAATGTTCCGTAGAAATGTTAAATAGCTTAGTTAATTAATTGATCTTTAGTTCATTGATGCTGACTCGGCCAAATTGAGTGCATTTCGTTCAGACACTTTGTAATTGTTTTTGTTTTGTGTTGCTGTTTTTGTGTTTGATTCATTTTGTCATTTCTGGCGCAGCAGCACAATACTTTGCAGTGCCTTTGCTTTGCTGAGGCGAGATGTGTTGCCCTTGAAAAGGCATTATGCAATCAGTGGAGACATTAATGTGCAGAAATGGCAATTTGTCATGTAGTCTTGATAATAAGCGTGCTTGTCGATTTGAGGGTGCCAACAAGCTATAGAATGTTATGTTACTATGCAACAGCTTGAAACAGTTTGTGTGTACAATTTAAGCATAGCAACTGTTCTGCTGTTGTTCAGCATTCCCCTTTTCACAGCACAGGCTGCCGTGCCGTAGGTGCAAAGCCAACAGGCGTCCTGCTGCGAATGTCGAGTGGCTCGTACTGTCAGTTATTGCATGGTGCTTTTTAGGCGATTTGTGCAGTATTCTGAGATATTAACCTAGATGCATGCTTTAACATTTAGGCCAAAGGACCTAACCAATCACTCGTTGCAAGGCCATCAGACCCTCCTGTATGCTCTAGTTTCTGTTCATTGCTTACAATTGCTTGAAAATAGGTATTTTTGGGCGGATGCTGAATATGTGGAACTGTAACTGAGATGACTGTGATAAGAAGGACCAGTACCACTAAAAGTGCAGGGGTAGAAAACGTGGGACTAGAATTTGCAGGATCAAAAATGCAAGGATGGAAAAATGGAATATAAGGGACGGAATTTGCAGGGCTGGAAAATCTGCAGTTTGAAGGACTGAATAGGTAGAGTGATAATGCTGGAATGGTAGCTCAACAACTTTGCAAGCTACTAATAATAAGCACAAGCAAAGCAGCAGTTTGCAAGACACCTGCACTTCTGCATATTCTGTGCAGACGAAGTGATTAATCAGGGACGTGGCTGTACACTTTTTGTATTGGTATCACGATGCAACAGCCTTTATTCTAATCATCTAATGCATTCACAAACGATGGTGTCGGGAATATTTGGCTATTTTATGGTGTATTTTTTGCGGCTTATTTTAATGGATTTTAACTGGTTTTGAGTCCAGTCCCACATTTTCAGTCGTCTTTTTTCACGTCCAGCTGACCAGTATATAGAAATAACTCATTTCAGTTCACTTTTTAACTCCACTTGCTTGAAAATAGACAAGAAATTTGGCTGGCGTCAACATAACGTTCGTCGGCGGTCATGGCGCCATCGGCGAATGAATTTAAAACAGTGTTGTATGCTTTTGACCCGAGAATACAGCTAGCTTTAACTTTTTCGGGGTGAACCCCCGAGCTCACGACTGCGATGTAGGCATCAGGATACATCAAACACCAACCAACTTACTGCACTACGCGAAGCACTAACGGTAACATGCAGCGCTGCCGCGAAAGTCAGGACGAGATTGCAGACACCGTGCACGCTGGGCTAACTAGCCATTCTGCCCGCCCGGTCGGCTTGTTTTGGCAAAGTTGGGCCCAAAAATCGGGTCTGATTTTTTTGGAGACACGCTGTATACATACATACATCAGTTTTATTTCAGGCACATGGCCCATATACACATAATACACACACACAAAAAGCACATGAAGCACATAAACCACACAAATAAAAAGCTAAAAGTTACCATTAAAAGCAGCAAGATGACCTATTATCTTATTATGTAAGCTACAAGTATTCCAACATCTTGAAAAAATTACATGACTACTATGTAATAGGGTATTAAAACTGGGCATGCCAGTTTCCATCAACACTTTTGTGACTCTCAAAACGCTTAAACCCAAAAAACAGTTTTACACACTTGTTGTAACATGATGACAGTTTACGCAGTGAACCTTTAGTATATATACTCCATAGAGCAGCATCATATAAACATGCAGTAAGTTTTAAACAACATGCATTTCACAGCCATAGAACATTTGTAAAATCGACGACGAAGTATGTTAGTTATCACAAATAGATTACGAACTTCTCGCTGTATGTCTGCATCGTCAGTTAAGTTGTCTGTAACTGTGTGACCCAAATATTTAAACTCCTTCACAAACTGTAGTAAATTA
>Ga0126335_1002292_pt1 | contig 11368 bp, 6 predicted proteins | sample OlaspJWI45metaG_FD_108409 | JGI IMG/M metagenome (GOLD analysis project Ga0126335, IMG submission 108409) | Marine gutless worms symbiont microbial communities from Oahu, Hawaii - Olavius sp. 1 OAHU.JWI-45 metaG | ecosystem: Host-associated > Annelida > Digestive system > Unclassified | place...
ACCCGCAGTCTTTGCCTCCTTACGCTTTACGCCACAACGCCGAGCGGTATTTCTTTGCAAAGATGACTTTTTAAATACCACAGCTACCCATTATTACAAATTATTACAAATGTCACATTATAGAACAATAGGCCTACATTCAATTTGTCTACTATTTACCTGTCGACTCTGCAGTGCACTAATTACTGTTGTGATATTATTATTATTATATTAGTGCGTCGCGAATCGCGATACAGCTGTTTTACAGAGGCGGCCTCTGGTAATTGGAAATGACGCTATTAATCATTAATTATTGAGTTGTACTCTGTCAATCGTGGCTAATTTTCAAAATGGAGACCAGCAAAAGATATCAAATCTAATAATTTCACCTTCAGAGGCCTTCGAATAAAAAAGATTACATCACGCTAGATTTTCGTGACAGTACATGATTAACCTACGCGCAAGAATCGATTTTTAGCCTGACCAATCACAGAGCTATTGTGTGATTAGCTGACCAATCACAGCGCTATTCTGTGTGACATTTAGTGTAGAACTTCCATCACTCGCAAAAAGTACAGACTAGTCCGCAGAGGCAACGGCCTACTCAGTACGTGCACACAGGTGATTTTACTATGGGCGTAGCCCGTAGTAGGCCGAAGGCCTTCGGCCTACTACCGGGCTTGCGCCCGGTATAAAATAAACACGAACATAAAGTCAATAAACGTCTATAAAAATCATCCTAGTAATAAAATCACAATCAGTAATGGAGGAATGCCTTGTGCTAAGTTTGAAATTATGCGGTCTGGGCCTAAGGTTATAAACCCCCAACGAGCTCTAACGAGTTGACTTGGGGATGGGTTGACAGCCACACTACATTGTAGCTGGGCTCTATAGGACTACAGTGTAACTTACATGCTACAAACCGATTTCAAGGCCGCATCGAATAGGCAGCGTGCATTATGCGACCTATTGTGAGTTACTACCGATGATCCCGTAGCGCGATGTGTCAGTCAGTCTGCCCGTCGCGGCCGCGCTGTGCAAAAACGGCTGAACGGATTGACTATTGATGTTCGCGATGGAGATACTTTGGGTCTCAAGGCACATTGTACGCCTATTAGTGCTAGGCCAACTCAGCCTTCCATTCCTTGGGATCACTAAATGAAGAGCAACTTCGGCTGGTAAGGCAAAAGCAGGCATGGTTCATACCGTTCTGGGATAAACGCTTGTGCGTGCAGGTAAAACTGTGAGATCTCTTGACAACACGTTCCATACCTGAGCGCTTTTGTGGTGAGGTGTCCTCATCAAGAGACCTGTCTATGTCAACTCTGCACACTACTGCCTTTTACCTCTTGACTGTCGCTGTATGAAAGCGCTTAATCGTAGGTTTAGGATTTAGACTTAAATTCGCCAAAAATCGTTTAGCAGCCGAACTCCGCTAAGACACGCTGGTGAGCTCACGGCGTTCCTCAGCCCCCATAGTTGGGGAAGGGGAAGCATGTGGAAAGGCAAAATGGAGGAAAGAGAGTGGAGGGAAAAGGAGGGAGGGTAATAAAGGTAAGGGTGGGAAAGGTAAAAGGAAAAGAGTTTGGGAAAGGAAGAGAAAAAGCGAAAGGGGTTAGAGAAAAGAAAGGGCAAGAAAAAGGGAGGGAGAGGAAGGGGAAGAGGGAGGGAAGAGGAAGGACAAGGACCCTCACTGCTTTTTGGACAAATCGAACCCCGAGTGCAAAACGCCTAGAGCGAAAATAATTATGTAGGCTGAATGAAGACAAAAAACAAGATTGTCTTTAATCTAAGCTATTCGTCATTTTTACTACCGTGACTTTGACCCTGATATGACCTTGACTCGCTGCACGTTTTGAAAATGTGCTGATGTTTGTCTGCAATCGGCTGCAGGTTCACATGGTGTCAGAATGAAGCTAATTGTGACAACACTACTTATCACCAACGTCATAATCATCTCCGCATCACCTTATGGCGCCTACCTTGCCAGGCAACGCGGGCATCTATTGCTGCAGGCCAAGCGCTGGGCGCCGACCGAGATACGCATGAACGAGTTCATTCATAAAATTCGGTCCCGGTTCAACAGCCAATCAGCAACGAGCTACGAACGTCGGGCCATACGGGCAGACCCATCGAAAGGCGCTGTTGGAAAAATGCTAAGGCGCAGCCTGATGTCCAAAAAGCCCAACAAGGGGCCCCCTCCTGTGAAAATGTACAGACTTCGAACTCGATTTGGCAGAATTCCGTCTCCGGTGAACCTTGGTGGCAAGAAATAGAAACGAAACTGGTAACGAGTTCGAAATTCCAACGAGCTAGAATTCCGTAATATACGAGTACAGTGTGGGCCAAATTAAACGGGGCCACGCATTTCAGCTGATAACTTCAGAAGTGCTGCTCGGGTCGTTGGCAGAAAACAAGGCCATTTAATTCCTAACGTGACAACGTAATCTGCATACATTAATTATGCAAAATAATGTGGCGCCTTTTGGCGAATGAAAGGCATGGTAATAAATAACGATCGTCTATCGTCTTTCGTTATGTTAATCAAAGCTGTAAAAAGTCAAAAAAATAACTTAATTAACAATTAACAACATTACTACCGTTAAGGATAACGTTAAAACCTCCGCGTTATTACCTTAATAGTTATAACTCTGGGTTAAAACCATTTTAACTTTCTGACCTCAGTTAGCTCAGCTGTTAAGTCACTGGGCTGAGCCTGCTAGCCCAGCCGGCTAGCCACTTACGCGGCCCGGGTTCAGTCCTGGGTCCGGGCAAAGTGGTTTGGCTCGGTTTGGCTGGGTTTGACGGGTATACTGTGAGATAAAATTCTCAGGCAGCTATGGAGGATTTGTCTGTGTCTGAACAGCTCCGTGCGGTAGATTAAGCTTGACTCTTGTAGTCGGCTTTTAATTGCACGTTAATATAGCCAGACTTTTTTTTCTTTTTTTTCAGTTAAAACGGTTATAACCGGTTAGGCCTATAACCTCCAGAAGTTAAAACCTCCAGTGATACCGAGGAATATAATATGTAGCCTATATTTCGATATATCAACCCCAAAATAGCAAATGCAAAACAAGCTGCCTCGTTATACCTCTGGGATGTTATAACCTAGGTTAAAGCTCCGAGGTTAGGCCTATAACCGTTATTACCTTTTAAAGTTGTAATCTTGGTTATGTACAACTGTTTTTAACTTTTTGACCAAAAGTTATAACCTCTTAACTTTTTGCATTTAGTTTTTACGTTATCCCTAAGTAAGTAAGTAAGAACGTTCGTTTGTTTTTTTGTACGGTTTAATGGGTGCAGAGAATGTTTTAATGGTCATTTTAATTCGCTAAATGGCGCCGCGGCATTTTCGTAATTGATAGCTGAAAATGACAGATTCTGATTAAAAACGAAACGATGTTGATGTTTGCCAAGAATGGTTTAGATCTGATCAGTATGTCTAGAGTTACAAGCTATTGAAATGAGTGGCGCCGTTTAATTTGGCCCACCCTGTAGAGTTACAGGAGTTTCAACAAAACGCCAGCACGATATGACACTGTGTTGTTCTAACGGTATCTACCTGTGTTTTCCTGTTTGCTTACGTCAGAAAAAGCGAAGAAAACCATACTTCGCAGAAAGTAACGTGGCGGAGTCTGAGAATACATTGGCGTGACCGCCGACCGGCGTACTGCCCCGATTCCCCAGAAACCCCTATTTCTAGCCTATCCGCCTCAATGTATATCGCACGAACACGTACAGGGACTCGACTCTCTACTTCACAAATCGGTCGTTGCGCCATATGAGATGTCGTCACTTGCTGAATCGTCACTTATTGGCGATTAAAGTGGTTAGTAGTTAATAAATTGGCGTCGAGAAATACATGTAGTTGTTCATCCTTGACCTATACGCACTGAGCATGGCGCCAACCCAGTCGCCCGCCGGCTTTTTTAAAAGGCAAACTTACAATTTTGGTGAAGATATTTAGATTTATGGATTGAACTTTCGCTGTACGTCGGGAACAGTTTGCTGAAGTAGGCCCTAAATAGACCAGTAAATTCTCCAATGTGGAACAATTGGATGAACAGTTAACAGTGGCAGATATAGGATATTTTTAGGGATAGAATGATAGATAAATAGATCTTTATTAAAACAACTGACAGAACGCAATTGTAACAAATGGAATGAGTAGCCTACAGTAAAATGAAAATCGGCAAGAAAATAAAATGTTAAATCTGTACGGCCAAGCCTCAGTTTTGTCCTCCTGTCCCGTCCACTCTTTTCCCCCTTCTCTTTCGCCTCCCCTTCTCCCATTTCTCATCTTCCCCTTTCTCCCTTCCACCCTCCCCTTCCTTTCCTTTCCTGCCACAAAGCGGCTGCCTCAAATCCAGTTAGGGAACACTGCAAGCTCCCCAGCGGGGGGGGGGGGACCACGGCGCTACAGCGCTATTTCTGTGACATTTTGTAGCCTGAAACTGCATCTGAACTCTGGTAGCATCTAAATACGTTTTTCTTGAGCACCAACGTGTTTATATTATTGAAGCAAATCCGGCTAACTTGATCGCGGGGGCCCGTCCCTGGATGCGCCAGTGACCGTTAACAGTCCCCTTATCGAGACGTCAACATTTCATCAGTTTACGCTGAAACCGGCTTTGAGTCTTGTAAAATGTGATAAAAGTTTAAGCTGAATAACGCGAAACGAACAGGAACTTATGACGACTTCTTTACCGAAAAGTCGTTTCAGTTAAATGCGTTGCAGCGTCTGGGTAGGTCTAGGCCTACATAAGACAACACGTGCATGGCCTACTTGTACAGTATGCCCATGTTGTGAAAATCGACAGAAAATTGCCAGACCTATGCACGTAGCAGCTACCAAGGCATGCGCGCTGCTTTATGCGGTCGTTAAAGATTACCCGTTGATGGAGTATGCTTACGACGGAATTCCAACAGTTCCATGCGACTGCATCATTTGCATACTGCCTAATCCGGCGAAGAAGCCTACGCGGCGACGCGCGGCAAAGGTTCGCTGGATTAGTAGGTGCAATACGCAATACTTGCGGTTGGTTTATAGCAGCGCGGCGTAAACGGTGTCCGCTGATGTGCTCTTTGTTGAGCAGATGTTACGACGTGATGCAGCATACGCGGCGCCGACTGGAGAGGTCGCTCCGACGCCTAACAAGAGCGCTATCCTCCGAAGTCCATAGCTACAGCGAGAGCACGAAGTATGGGCCTAAGTATCAGTAGGCTAAGTAGTGCTTCCTCTCACACGGAACACAGAGCTATCATTTCTAACACTAGTATTTCCAGGCATTGCGCTCGGAATGACAATCAGAACAACACTTGAACCAAAAACTCAAGAAGCGCGTTCACTGGCTTCTCGGTACTTCGCTCATGGCACTACATCACTCACCCAAGTAACAACGTATACTTACAGTAATCGCACTCTCTCGTACTCGCTGGCACTCGCTCCCAGTGGCTCGTAGTAACCATTATCACGAATATTTTATGAACACCGACGCGCGCTATCTCTGCGGTAGAGCAGAGACAGCCGGGGCACAACAACTATTACTGGTTTAGGCACACTGTACACCACCAGGGCATGTTCCACTGCTCTGAGGCCTAAAGATTTTCGAGGTTTCTGTTTTACGTTCGACTCAGGCACCCCTCAACCTCCGTGGCCTCATCTGATTACTGATGAAGGACTAGACTAAAAGAGGGAACATTAACACAGCTGCTCTAGTTACTATAGTACAGTGCAATACTGCACGATGTTCTAGGCAGCTTATAGGTCCAGCAGATTGGGTTTTTGTCAGATCGGAACCCCTATGCTGTGATTAGCATAGAGGCGGTTACCTTCAGTTCATATTGTAACACGGTGGAGTGGTTCTGGTGGGACTGAAGCCTATCTCAGTGGCCAATAGGCTTCCTTCAGTGCTTCGAAGCAGTTGGTTGGGTCATCCCCGAAATAACCTATAAAGTGGCGAGTGGGACGTTAAGCCTCTACTCACTCACGCGAATCACTTCATAAATTCGAGACGGCAACAACTAGGCACAACTGCATGCTTGGCAACAAACCAACACTTTACTACAAAATTTCTGTACATGATTACACGGTGAACAATACTCAAATCAAAGTTATACGAATCTTACAACTATTAATAATATCAAACTTGGCAATGCAGTATGTAACACTTAACAGCAAAACAGCAACAACAAATCACCATAAGGGCAGTCAGAAATGATAACGGGTAGAGAGCACCAAGTGGTCCTCAGCAGAGCTGACGTTGCAAACGGCATCGATTTGTTGGCGGCGTGGTCTAATGGTTAACGACGTTGGTCTGATCAACGACGTTAATCAACGTCGGGCCCGGTAAGTAGTTGGATGGGTGACCGTCTTCGGACGGGTAAACCATCTAGGTACAATGAATGTAACCCGCCAACTAGGTCGACTCAGCCTTCCATCCCTTCGGGGTCGGTAAAATGAGGACCAGCTTCGGCTGGGAAGGCAAAGGCATGGTTCACAGCGCTCGCGGATAAACGCGTGGGTGGCAGGTAAAACTGTGAGATCCCTAACAACGTGTGCCATACCTCAGCGCTTCTGTGACGGGGTTGCCTTATAAAGGGGCGCTATATCAAGTGTCCCTAACCGGCGAAAAGTGGGACAGGGGCTGCCTACGTAATGCACGACTGGGGGGAGGGGGGGTAGAATGGCTAGTTGTCCAAATAAGAAAGTCTTCAGCTTAGAGCTGGGTCGATATATCGCCGACATCAATATTATCGCGACATCGATATTATCGGTATCGTAGTATCGGTGCTTTATATATCGATTTTTCGATATATCGATACAGTACCGGTGATAACTGAATGTCGGTAATCTTCGATATTTTATTATACTTTTCCCCCGACTGTTTAACGAAACAAATAATTTGATTAAGTACAACTTGAAAATTTGTAAAATTAGCACTCTCGATCAATACACAGGCGCACAAGCGACAACAAAACGTACAGCATCAGTGAGTGACTAGTCTCAGTCGGCATAAAACTTTGCCAAATCCTGGAGACAAAATGCCAACGGACGTACGGCCAGGATCGCCGACAGCACAAACCAACTGCATAATGCCTCTTTCGTCCACATGCGGGCAAAGGCATAGAAATAACAGGAAATAAAACGAGTCTCAGTCTCCTACAACCTGCACCAGGCCAATGTAGGTCTGAAACCCAACATTCCAGCCAACCAACCAAACAACGTCGTCCTGAATGGAGAACACAGACACAATTAAACGGTGTCCGAGGGGAGCACATACCTGTGACCTTGATATTAACCATGTGACCTTGAAACTCGAAGGTGACCTAGATATTCTGAAAATGTACCTTCACGCCGAAAATGAAGTTGCTGGGTTAAGGCATTTGAAACTGCTAACGGTGGACGAGGTATACTTACATAGCTCTCAAGGTCAAATGTCAAGGTCAAACGTCACAACCAACTTCCAACTCACCATGGGACATATTCTTACCAAGTTAATCAATTTCTGATCGGTAGTTTTAGATTTTGTGCAGACGGAGAGATGGACCCCACCAAAAACAATACCTGCTCACAGCATAGCTCGTACACAGGTTACCAGCAAATAGCTCACAAAAAAGAGGTATATGGTACTTGGCACAATTATCATATGTTCTTTTTTTAAATATTAGCTGTAGCACAGCAAAAACAGCACTGTGTGTATACAGTCATAGCGGCCGGTAGCGGAAGATCGCCAAATTATCATCCCGGCAGCGCTGTTAGACCTCGCGATTGGTCTGCAGTTGTAATCACGTGACAGCAGTGGTTTGTTGACATTTCATGATCGGAAGTGATAAAGTTAGTGTTAGTGCTAGGGTTAGGGTTTGCATTAGGTTTGGATTTGAGATTACGGTATGACACTGTCGGGATTATAATTTGCTGATATTCTGCTATAGGCAGCAGGAAGTGTATAGGCCTACTCGATGGAAAAATAAACATGTATGCAGTCATCACTGTTATGCAAGTGCCATCATCACATATTATCAATTACTTCAATGCTATGCTACTATCTTCATGACTGTATTCGATATGTACAATTTTACACAGACAAGTTATTGTTGTTGAATACATAAGGACGTCTGAAAACTCCTGAGATATACACTGCAACCCGAAAAACTTAACACATGTAATCAGCTCTAACTCTAGTCAAATGCTGACCGATCTTCAAAGTTCTGTCACTGTTGGAAAGAGCAGGAAATTTGCCACAAAGCGCTGCAATACACCGTGAACCATAAAAAAGCGCCACGTTTGTTTTCAAATCTCCAACAAAATTCACATACTATCGTAATTTCCACCACATTTTAACTATGTAAGGTGCGGTAAAATTAGTAAATGGGTTTTGTTGGAAATTTCATTCGCTTTCTGACAGTAAAAGAACTGTCCAGATCGGTTAACACCTGACAAAGTTACAGGCAAAGTAAAAACAGCACCTTTTTATGGTTCACGGTGTATTTCCTAAAGTGTTTTTGGGCACACTGTAGACTGCAGAGGGCATTTGTTGTAGCACAACGAAAAACAACACTGCATACACAGTACCAGCAGCCGGTGTCACGAAATATTTTGACTCCCTGAAATAAATTGACCCCCTAACCCTAACCCTAACCCTAACAGAATGACCGGGGGTCAGAATATTTCGACCGGGGGTCAAAATATTTAGAAATAGAATGACCCGGGAGTCAATAATTAGGGGAGTCATTTGATTTCGCAACACAGGCAGCGGAAATCCCCAAACTATGATTTTGGCAGTATTGTTGGACCTCGTGATTCACCTTTGCAGGCTCTAAGCTGGAGCAGTGTAGACAGCGTCACACTCAATACAGACATTAATTAAAACTGCCCTTGTCTGGGCTGTACGAAGCACTGCCATGAAAGTGCATACGACAACTGCGATATGCATCACTGCTTTCCTCACCCCAGGCCTAGGCCAACTCAGCCGTCCATCCCTCTGGGGTCGGTAAATGAGGACCAGCTTTGGCCGGGAAGGCAAAAGCAGATATGGTTCATTCTATTCGTGCATAAAAACGTGGGTGGCAGGCAAAACTGTGTGATCCCTTGACAATGAGTGCTTCTGTGACGACTTTGCCTCACCAGGAAGCGCTATTACCAAGTGTCCTCTATCTCCAACACAGATCTTTTTGCTCCTGTCGAAAACATACCCTACTATCGCAAAGCAACTTTCAGCGACACAGTGAGGATCTAGGTCAGCTAGGTTCAGTCAAAGCCATTGAATATTTAACACAAGCCGGGCAGCCCTACGGGACCAAGCCCACTTCTAGAAGTTAACTGCGGAGCAAAACTGTCATTGTAGTGAATTTTCACGATAATTACTGTTGTAAATACTGTCCACCCCTCAACCTCCGCAGCCTCATCTGCTTACTGATGATGGACTGGAGTAAAAGAGGGAACATTAACACAGCTGCTCTAGTTACTCTACTATGGTGCAATAAGCTTGTTGTGCAATGTTCTAGGCAGCTTATAGGTCCAGCAGATTAGGTTTTTGTCATACTGGGACCCTTACTCTGTGATTAACCTAGAGGCAGTTGCCTACAGTTCATACTGTAACACAGTGGAGGGGTTCTGGTGAAAGTGAAGCCTATTTCAGCGGCCAACTGGCTTCCTTCGGTGCTTCAACGCTGTTCGTTGAGTCATGTGACCTGTAAAAATCATCACGAAATGACATATAAAGAGTTGAGTGGAACGTTAAGCCTCTACTCACTTACTGTAAATGCTGCCATTGTGTTACATTCAAAGCACTTGCAACAGTAAATATCATAAAAATTCATTACAACGACAGTTTTGCTTTGCAATTGACCCCTGAAAGTTGGCGTTGGTCCTGTAGAGCTGCCCGAGAATTCTTTAGAATATTTAATAGCTTTAGCTTAGCCTGACTCACAGCCGAGCACTGAGGCTGGTTGAAGGCTAAGCCCAGAGCACAAAGCTCAAAGTGGTCACGAATCACGATCCTAGGAACTGGAGTCTGGGAAGCCGCACAGAAAAGCACAACACCGCTAGTTAACTTCACTTTCACCATGAAAGAAGAAGCCGTTCTGATCGATGAGTAGTTGGACCAGCTCCTCTAGTGGCCGCGTCGTAAGAATCATCGTGTCCATCGAAGTGATCTCGGGCCACATCAGCGTCGGCCACCAGCAGATCGCTAGGTTCTTACTGTCCATCGAGTTCACACTACTGTGCTCCGTCACCCTGCCAACATCGCCATTGTTGTTGTTAACCAGTGGCCAAAGTAACTTGGTGAAGGCCACATCGAATCGGTGTGGAAATTGGGACTCCCGACTTTCTTACGTCCTGAAGAATCTCCACCCCAAGCAGGACCTCGATCCGTTCAGCCGTGTTTGCGCAGAAAAGTCGCACAGCACCGTGACAGACAGACTGACAGACACTGCAATAGTCTGCATCTGGTGAATTCGATGCGGCTTAAAAGCTCAATACAAACAACTGGAATATGACAAGTCCACGACGTTGGTTTCGTTGCTGTTTTATGACATCTGTCCAGTAAATGACTCGGCGACTCAGTGCTTAGCATCGCAGCCTGTGGCTGCAGGAGTCTAAGTTCGACATTCCCGTGTTCCAGTTGACCAGTGAGGCGTGAAAGCTCGAGAAGCTAGCAACTGCGACAGCCGTCTCGTAGTGGTCTTGAGCAAACTGTTTACTAAGCACGACGGTGCCTAGGCCAACTCAGCCTCCCACCCCTCTGGGGTCGGTAAATGAGAATCAGCTTTGGCTAGGAAGGCAAAGGTAGGTATGGTTTATTCAATGACAGCTGGCCAGCAAATGACTCAGCGGTTCAGTGGTTAGCTTCTACATTTCTGGACCATCACTGTCGAACTCTTTGCCGCTGACTGTTCGTGATTCGTCACTGTTTCGTATGAGGCTAAAGACATTTCTGTTTACTCGAGCTTACGGGACATCACCATAGCGCCTCCGTGACAGCCTAGGCTGTAAGGACCGCTGCGCGAACATAAATTTTCTTACTTACTTACTTACATTCGTGGATAAACACGAGTTTGCAGGTAAAACTCTGAAATCCCTCGACAACGCGTGCCATACCTGAGCGCTTCTGCAGTGAGGTTCCTTCACTAATGGACACTATATCAAGTGTACGACCTTTACCTTTTAAATGCAGCGGGCTTCAATTAATCGTAACTGGCTGCTACTGACACAAGTCACTCCAGTCAAAAACCCCAAATTACACTAAACACAAATATAACCAACAAGAAGCCAAAGTGATTGGGCAAAGTCTGCAGCGAATGTACACAGCATGTGCCTCTCCTCTCCTCTCTCTCTCTCTCTCTCTCTCTCTCTCTCTCTCTCTCTCTCTCTCTCTCTCTCTCT
>Ga0126335_1002293_pt1 | contig 11367 bp, 7 predicted proteins | sample OlaspJWI45metaG_FD_108409 | JGI IMG/M metagenome (GOLD analysis project Ga0126335, IMG submission 108409) | Marine gutless worms symbiont microbial communities from Oahu, Hawaii - Olavius sp. 1 OAHU.JWI-45 metaG | ecosystem: Host-associated > Annelida > Digestive system > Unclassified | place...
ACGAGTGGAACAAGCTACCACAGGACGTTGTGGAGGCGTCATCAGTCAACATGTTCAAGAACAGGCTGGATCGACACTGGCAAGATATGGGCATTTAAAGCTTACAGCTACATAGCCCATCAAGTAACAAGTAACAAGTATCGAGTAAATGCTAGTTGTTCAGTTTTCTAGTAGGAAATGTAAGCAAATGCGTAATTGAGTTTATGTGAAAGAACCATTTTTATCGTAGTTGTGATGCGAGTCCATGTGATGAAGAAACTAAACTGTAGTATTTTGAGAGCCATTCAGCTGAAATATGAGCAACATACTGTAGTTAAAATCAGCCTTACAAGTGTAGTCATTTCATTGTTTTTTTTGTCTTAATTGTGGCATATTATAAATTTAACTAGTGTGCAGTAATTAATTACATTTACTGAAGTAATTGTAATTAATTACTTTTACACAGTAATTATCCCAACACTGCATGTACATAGTATGTAATAACACAACAAATGTTTTGTGATGTTATAGTTTTTATCGTTGGTTTTCGAAATAAAATACAGCAAAATATACGAGGACAACGAACCCTGACTGTTCCTTGTGTTAGTTAGTTCTCTAGAACGTTAATGTCATTATGTCGACTGTTGCTCCTGTGATTGTGCTAAAAGCTTTCCTACACTACTGTTTTGCAGTGATGGGAATTATTTTAAAATACATGTACTTCTAGATACTTGTTGAGTATTTTGCAGTGTATTTTAAATACTTTGGTTCTATTTGTATTTTGAGATGTATTTTAAATACATTTTGTCATGTATTTGTATTTGAAACTTTGCAAATTTAAAGTGTTTTGATATGCCAAATATTTTCCGTCACATTTCACAGCCGTTTTATAGCTTTATCTTACAAATGAAAACGTTATGAATCTGCCTCTCAGAAGCCACAAAAATGTGTCATCTGAAGATCAAAATTCTTCTGGGGAGGGGACACTGCCCCTCCCCCAGCAGGGAGGGGGACACCCGTTCCGCGCCCCCCTCGGCGCCTCGATTCACGTGCTTGTCATCCTCCCCATCCCTTTTTTCTAGGTCCACCATTAGGAGCTCTTCGAGGATGTCAGGGAATGGACCAGCTGCTAAAAAAGATTGCTGTAGACATACTTACCAGTTAAACCAGGCCGCGAGGTTTATTACAGGATACACAACCCTAACAGATGGCTGTCCGCAGTGAGTGAAACCTTTCAACTTGCAGCGATTGAGGGCGAGCAATTATGGTGGCGTTGACACTTGACAGATAATGGGCATAGGAGGAAATATGTTGCAGATGCACTCCCAGCCAGAGGTGATAATGGCGACATAACGTTGGGGTCAGATAATGAGGCAGCACTGTATCTAACAAACTGCGTTAAGCTCTATAGGCCATAGCTCCAGCATCTGCATCTAATATCTAGCGGCCACTTATGAACAACTTACAAGTGCGATTAACTTGATAGGGAATTGCTACACTGCTACACCATGGTAAAAACTATGAGTACACCACCCACAAGTACAAATACTAAAATTTTGTAATCAAGTACAAGTACTACATCTCTGCATACAACTATGAGACTGCGGCACCTGACGATCTGTGACAGCCAGAGTTCACGAGCTGTCTTTGTAACAGGTCATGGCAGTGTTGTTAAAATGTGAAATATGTGCATATGTTCTCAGAGCCCTGGTCAAGTTCGTCTCAGGCGCATCGAGACTTGGCATCTCGAGACTATTTTTGGTGGTATGGGTCTTGAAAAAATGGTCTTCCTTACATCACTGTCGTGTGGACAGTTTTTAAAACGTCTTTCATTATTTGGATAAATGGCCATAATCACTTTCTCTGTTGGCAATTTTTTCTTCTTCTTGGTAGCTTGCCAGCAAGATTTTCTAGATTCTAGGGTCCATTTTTATGGCCCTCACACTGCAGCATAGTGAAGATTAACCACATCTGTTGAACGGCTTACATTAACAAAATAATAACACATTTATAATGTTTTATTTTGTTGACTACAGTAGTTCAGAATTCAGCTGTGCTGTACTACAAAATGGAAATAACTGAAATTGGCAATTATACTGTGACAATATGCACTCTGTAAAGTCAATGACAATTTCAAGTTTACATGCTGAAAACATAAAATGCATACACCAATTATTGCCAGAAGCCAAGTGCATTGTGCTCACTAGCCAACACCCACTGGAGGCAACACAGGCAAGAAATTGTAGACTTTATAAATTGAAACACTGATACTCACTGATACCAGCCAGTTCAATATAATAAGCTTTTATGAGAATATTTCAATAGTGACTAAACATCTTTACACTTCAAGACACATCACATCGGTGCAGTATTAGCACTGCAGAGATGAAGCACTAGTATATTGTTCCTACAACAAATAAATAAGTGTATTTTTGCAATTGTCATCGTGCCAGCATTTAGCCGGTACTACAGCCATGTACAGGCAGACTCCTACTTGACATGCTGTTATCTGTCTGCGTCAGTAAAGCGTACATGTCAGGGTCTTCTGCAGGTGATGAGGAAAAGTAAAGTGCAGCACGTGCCGACGCCGGTAGCTCGCCGGACACGCCACGACCAACGTTGGGCGAGTCGGTAGCACTAGATGTGAAGCTCTGTGAAGAATCGACGTGCTGGCATTCCAGACAGCATGACAACAAGTGGTAATGGTCGTGGTAGCAGTCGACGTAGACAGCTGGTTGGTATGGATGTGAGACGTCACGACAGTATACGGTGTCCAGCACAGTGTCACAGTCGCGGGGTGACAACCATGGCGGCATGATGGGCAGACATTTTTCCAGATATACGCTGTCCATATCACTGCTATGTACACTCCAGTCTGCTGGACAGTCAGCGTTGTTGTGGTGAAACGCTGATATGCTGATGTCTTCCAATGAACCCAAACTAAACATGCAACATCTACATCGTTACAGAATGAAATTATAACCTAACGAAGAATTAGAAACAAACTAAAAATGTACAAACTGTAACCAGCATATAGCATTAAAGATTAGTATATCAATCACAGTCAAATGTCCCATTCGCTGCAACTTTTGCCTTATAAATGCTTCATCTGCATTGATTGAGTATGTGTGAAATGATAACATAACCATTAAAAATAATGTAAGAAAAAGAATGCAGCAACAAAGACCTGGGTATCTGTAGAGTCTGCCTCCTGAAATTGTATGGCTTGCCAGTGAAAGTGGCATATTGCTCAGTCTTTTTCCACAAATAGTAAACATGTACCAGCTCACCGACTGACCGTGTCCGAACCTAATGCAACAAGGAGATCATACTTAACACTAAATAGCACATAAATGTGTAGACTCTTTCTTCAAAATGACTGCAACACTAAGCAGCACAGCTAATGGCTAATCTAACACAGACATTATGACAAATGTCACCACAAAATACATACAAAATACTATTTTATTAACGATAATTGACACATGTGTGATTGGCACCGTTTAGCATAAATTCAACAAGTGGCTACGGTAATGGCTGCATCAAAGTGGCGCCATCTGGCAAATGAGTAAGAACAGTTACCCACATGACAGCCACACAGACCCATGTTATGGGATCATCAATCCAATAGTCTAGATCTCATGCATTCAATGCAGCCTAACAATATTGATAACACTGAGTGAGTTACACAGATGATAGATACAATCGTTAGCAAGCAGCATGTAAGACTGACAAGACTGCACCTTGTTCTGCTGAATCATATAGAAATCTTTGCCATACAACTTCAGACCAGCAATTAAATTTGTTCTCTCTTCATCAGACCACAAGCTCAATGGATCTGCACAGACATGCAATGGCCATCTTAAACAAGAAAGCAGTAAAGAGGGGCATTCTTTCAGCAATACATTAGCATTGCATTGGCAATGTGGTGTAATGGTTAACGACGTTGGTCTAATCACGAACTTAATCAGCATCGGGCCTGGTGAGTACTCGGATGGCTGACTGACTTCAAACGGGTAAACCATCTAGGTATGTAACCAGCCAATTCAGCCTTCCATCCCTCCGAAGTCGGTAAAATGAGGATCAACTGCAACTGGGAAGGCAAAGGTATAATTCTTACCATTCGCGGCTAAACGCATGGCTGGCAGGTAACATAAAGATGTGCTGTACCAAGTGTCCTTAACCTTTACCTTTTAGCAGCTAACATCCACAGTGAATGAAGATGATTTATGTGCCACATGATTCGGTTTCAATCAAACACAATGTAACATTATGCACACCAATACCATACAAGTGCTCAACAACAACATATTATGTTAGTGCTACCAAAGTACTGTCACACTGTATGGCTTAACTCTGTCGAGCGAAAAAGAATCATCACTACACATATTGCAGTATGTTGTAATTAGGAGTACTCGAAGGGATATTCTGGACTATGACAAACTCTGTGGAGTATGACGGCTGTGAAAGCTTCTAAGCGATTTTAAGCCATTCATCATATTGCACTGGTCCAACTAAGATAAAATGGCCCCAACATTGGGCATCTGCTCACCCCAAAAGTAAGGCAAGATAAGGTACTACTTCAGTACTGCCATCAGTAACTGCGAGTATCTATAATCAAATTTAATGAACTATCTATCACCTGCAGGTAGAATGACTTGCAACTCGTGTCGCCGTAGCGCCTCGTCCACGTTGTAGTTGCACTGCAGTAGTAAATACAGAGCCTGCAATGCAACACAGAACTACAGTGTGACATTCGTATTCACAAACATTCTATCATCATATATGCAAAATATGCAGGAAATTCATGTAATGTCATGTCTAAACAAATGAGTCGTGCAATGGGTACATTATTCCTGTGACTGTGTACATTCATTCTAAACTGCAAAATAAACTGCAATGTTATCTCAGAAGCAACTCTTTGTAAATATACACAGACAATGACCAAGTTGTTATAGCACAAACTATCCAAAGTTCCAAATACATAGAACAGAAAATAATTTAAACTCAAAGTTTATATACACCTATTTACATATATACACAGATTCTCTACGTCGGTACTTTTCACATTTTCTACATCACAACACATGGATAGAAACAGCCAAAAAAGTTACCCCTGCTTTCGGTTAGTTGAAGTGTAAACATTACGATGTTGTGACACATACCTATTATCATATTCCATAGAGTGACTGCTGTGTGCATTAAAACACTTTTCCAATTCCATATTCTGTTTTGGGAACCACAGTACAAAAAAATTGTGGCTACGATCACAACCACAGTCTGTAACACCAAACTAAAGCTAACCTGCTCATCATCATGAACACTGCAAATGTTCTCGGCAGGATAAGCTCTGTTGTTGTCCATGTTTCTACTGCCAACTGTATGACTGCTACTGTGTCTTGCCACGTTGATGCAGTACTTCTCAACTGTAAAAACGGGGCAACTGTCAGGTCAGCTGCCTTTTGTAATCACACGGTTTTCACAGACACAAAAAATAAAACCACGCAAATATTTATCAGAATATACTGTCTGAATCACTATTTGTCAACGAGCCACCCATTGACAGAGAGCGCTCATCTAGCTTAAGTAGGTCAGCGAGACCTAATTTTTTATTTGTGATCAGAGCTGGTCAAGTCTCTACATACAAGATTACAAGTCTCAACTATGTCCAGCAGTTAGACTGGTTAACAGACAGGCATAGATTCCATTCGAACAGCTACTGTATGACAGGCTCAGCTGTGCTATAGCTAGCTGAGCTGAAAATTAACTGCCTGTACATGTCAAATATGCTTCTACGGTAGTTGTAAGGTTGCAAAAACAGAAACATTTATTTCAGTGTGACACGATGGTATCTTGTCATCAAGATGTCTTGTGGGTGTCAGCCATTCCAGATTAACTGCTCTGGTTAAGCTGTTCACAAACATGCGCCTCTGTGATCAAGCAGTATAATCTGATACAAAGAAAATGGCACTGACGCTCTGCAGCTCGGACTATACCAGCTTTATCAGCATGTGGCAACCGATCAGCTGGATTACACTCGTAAGTGCATCTATGTACACTAATACAGAAATGCATGAACTTACACACAGACAAATCCAGACATGCTCATGTGTAAACTGTAATTTATGTACGAACTGCTACTGGAATTATTCAGTCCATACAGAATAAGAGTTTTTGAAGGCATAAATAATGCCAGCCTACTACCAGGTTAATAACTAATATCACTGACAAGCTGCCAATAAACCTGGATTAGCAGAAGCCCCTACATTGACACTAAATACAGGAGTACCTTTACCTATTTATTTAAAATCAACACACCTGTGGATTCTGGCAGCCTGGATGGATCCCACAGCAAGTGTGCATCTCCACTGCTATCTGCAGCAGAAACATGGAATGAAGTACTCACACAGCTGCAAACTTTTGCACACCATTAGCCAAATGATTTTTATCTCCACCAAGCAGTTTGTGTATAGCAGCAGTATTGCTCTGGTTTGACCGTTTGTCTGCCTGTCAAGGGTGACCTGTAAAGTTATCAACTTTACTGAAACTTCTGTAACAAGAACACAATGGCACAATACTAGGGGTGCACCGAGTAGGGAATCTGGGTGAGTACTGGATCTGGGTATCCAGCAGTTACTACCCGGCCGGGTCTGGGTATTTCTGCTGCCCAAACTGCTTTTTATATACTATGTCCACTTTCTCCAGGGCTCCTTGTCCCCTGTCCTGTTCTCGGACACATGGCTGAACTGACACAACAAAAGAAGCAAATTATTGGGTTGAGCAATCACTTAATCAGTCGATCCCGGTGGCTGCTATGTGTCAAACAAGCACACAAACCGTCCCGCTGTGAACTGCCCGGCGGTCCCCACTCCCTCAATGTGAAGCAGCAAGTCAGGGATTATCAGTCACGCCTGAATGCGCAGTGCTATGCATCAAAGCCGGAAAGGCGCTGCTCAAGTTCTCGCTTTGCACTTCAGTATTTTATGCTTCATAATAGGAAATATTTTGTACCCAGACCCAGCCACATTTTAAAGAAATGCCCATCCGTGTCGAGTAGTGCAATATCCGGCCGGCTCTGAGACTGGGTAGTGTGCTGGGTATCACGCACCCCAACACAATACTGATTAGATGAGTAATACAGATTCTTCTTCACTGATTTTAACAATGTCCCTGCTGCACAAAGAAACTGTTTTGGTCCAGTTACATAGTATTCCAATATGCAGAAAAAGTTCCGTGTTACACTGAATCGAGTATATTTTTCTTATTTCTGAAAAAATGTACAATAGTGGACTAACTAGCTGTTTTAGCAACAGCATCCCTTATGACATAACATAATGCATATTCTACAAAGAAATATATAGCTTCAAACCTAGAGAGAAATTATGCCGGTAAAGCACATCGGGTATAACAGCCTGGTGAGCCTCTCCAACAGGCACACTCTACCAAATACACACAGAACTCACATGATGCTTCCATGAACCAAATGATGCTTCCATGTGTGGTTCACAACAACAGGTTACATTAAGACAAAGCTCAAAAGAGTCCATCCACCGAACAAGTCCTGGTACTCCAGGCACTTTCACTTTGTGCATCATATATGGTTCTCCAAGTAGCTAAAAAGATTATACTTGGAAACTGAATTAGTATTTCAAAACAACTAAGTAAAGACAGAACCAAATATGGTTCAAAGAGGTCATATTTAACAAATCACAACAGAAGTACTATCATCAGCCACGGTTCTCTCTCTGTACTATAGTCTGTACTGAATAACCGTGATCATCTATGTAAAGACACACGATGTGGGCATTCTGTGTGTCCTGTATGCACAGCAATTCTATTATGTGCATAAGGTATCTTATTCTGTGAGTCCAGGATCACACAACCTTGTTTTCTGCATTATGCCTCAGTCAAGGATGCACGGATGCACCTTCATGTAACCACTGTATACAAAAGAGTGGCTGATACAGCAAAGCAAACTGCTGTAGAAGAAATTGAGCTCTTCATTACCCGATGGCAGCTGCTGTCATTTTCCGGCAAATATTCTTCATCATTATCACTATCGGATGAGGAAGGTGACAACGTTTCGAAAAGGAAGCCACTGTCACCTGCTGACCACAACATACAAGTTTACTACATGTTACACATATTAAGAAAAGCTGAACAATTCTTCCTCCATGAAACGTCTTGTCTAACAGCATGCAAGTAATCCCAGTGCATCATCACCAGTATTACTCAGTCACTACACCAATTTCACAACATAAATTCATTGAATTCACTAAAGCAACCAATGCGACATTAACATATTAAGTGAACACAGACTTTCAACATGTGTTGTTAATTCTCTTTAATGTTTTCACTACTGTGCAAACTCCATATTAGTCAGGGGCACTCCCGCTGAATTCTGACCAGACTATCACACACCAGTAACATTGTGTGAGTCCAACTCATCCCAAAGTTAGCTCATTAAAACTCGTCGGGGTTCAGGTTATGGTTAGGATTAGCGCAAGGGTTAGAGTAAGTATTAGGGTTAGTTTCAAGGATAGGTTAGCCTTGATGAGTTAACCTGGGCCAAGTTGACTGTAAACCACTAAAAATTGAAGAACCAGCTGAACAGACAGACTGTATGACATGAAACCTAGTGATCTTGGCTCATATGTGCATGACAGAGCACACTGAAGATGATCTCCATAAACTGACAACAGCTTCTCCAACGGCAATGTGCTCTCCTACAATTCACAGTCGATAATGCTATGCACTTGCAATTAATAATAATAATATAATAAACAGATTTGAGTCAAAACAACCATGCGAAGTAACTATGTGACACACTGTCTACTGATAAAACAGCTAAACCAATAGCATAGAAATCAGTCACAAATTACTCAATATGACTTATAAGTGATATGCAAAGGTATAATCACAAAATTGATGTAAAGTAGTTACTAGCTGCTTACTGCAATGTAAACATGTCTGTGTAAATTTTTTTAATAAATTACAACGCGAAATGCTGAAAAGTAGAAGTTTAATGGTCTTCTTAGTATAGTTATTCCTGTAACCTTAAAATAACTAACGTAACGTAAATGTTTAAACTATAATGCCACCTTGCAAAGGTCACTGAGCTCAGTAGGACTTGGTTGGTCATCAAAGTCATCATCAGTCGACCGTGAAGAATCGTCCACAGTGATGACTGAACGTTCTAATTCGCTACTTACTGCACTTCCTGTACACAGACATCAGACAGGCAGAACATGTAATGCATTGACATACGCAGAAAAAACAATATCAGAATTCTTCTCAGCGTAAATACTAAACATTGTGAACAGTCCTGGTAGCCTGTAGCGGAATGTCGAAAAATTTTATCCCAACATCCGGTATTCTAAATTTTGGCCCTTCACATCCTGCCTGCCAGTAATGCAACAGTGCCAGACTGAAATCCCAGCAACTGGCTTAAATCGAAATCTTACTGCACACATGAAAAATCCCAATTTATATGTACTGCCTTTAATGCACGGTGGTTTTTCTTACGTCATAGGGCCATAAGGCACTCGTTTTAAAGATAAGATAGTAAATGTCGGATTATTAGGCATATAGTCATGTACTGGCAGCTCCGTAACTTACTATGTTGAAACATGGCATACGTGAGGTTGTCATATTAAAGGTTCAACTACACCTTAACTGCTCACTCAATTTCTTCAGCCTTTACTGTGGGTGCATTCCGTGCATGGTCCATCTCACATCCATCGCTAAACAACTTCTTAACCATCTAGGCCAATCACAGAATGACCGGGATTGTAAGGTTACAGCAGATTGTAATTTCGCCGTCTTCCGTTACCGGCTGCCGGTACTTTATCCACATCGTCAAAATTTTGGCCCTTCCCAACCTGCCAGCAGGTAACACAACAATACCAGACTGAAGTAAGTAAGTAAAACATCGATTTATATAGCGCATTGTCGTAAAAACCTCTAATGCGATGAAAACATCTGGGAAAAACTGAAATTCTAACAACTGGTATTATATAGTGACCTTACAATCCCGGTTATTCTGTGATTGGCCGAAACGGTCACATATTTATTTGGCTATGGATGTCAGATGCAATTGAACTCAGTGGTCAGATGCACCCACATTCCACAACGGAAGTGGTCGTAAGACACGTCCTGAAAAAAAGTAGAATCAGCAAAATTAGCACATAATGTAGTTAAAATATTACAGCCTTAAATGTGCCAAGTTTGAACATAATAAGCTACAGACTGACAGAGTTACAGAGCTGTTGATGCATGAGTAATACTGTAGCATGACTATAGGCCTAATAACTTCCAATCTGGCTTTTTATTACTGGGAAACTTAAAACGACTTTCATTTAAATAATTGCCTTTTAGGTATGGATCAAAAATGGCACGGTAAGGAAATAAATTTTTACTATGTGCAGTAAGATTAAAGTTGAAACCAGACTTCATGCAACTCACAAAGTGATGCAACTATAAACTCCACATTCACCACATCACAGTCACTCTGCACTCTGCAGACATCTCCGAACCAACATAATGTAATCATCATTACTGGTCATTGTGAACATGCTTATTTGCCACACATAAAATGCGAATGGGACTATATACATCTTGCATGAGCGAAAAAATATTCAGGTTTTATATGAAAACCATATCTGATGCTCTTTAAGTTTGCGACGTCGGCTGGGTTCACGAGTTCAAAATAGACAAAGTTCAAATGCTGGAATTTTGCTTTCTATGTCTTCTGCTACTAGCTGCCGGGATAATAATGGATAATCCCAGCTGCTGGGATTTCAATCTGGCATTGTTGCATTACTGGCTGACTGCTGCCAGGATGAGTAGGTCCAAAATTTAAAATATCGGGTTCTGTGATTTTAATTTTACCATCTTCCACTATCAGCTGCCGGGACTCTATCCACAATGAATACTAAAATAGCCAATAGTAAGCAGAAACACTATTGTCGAGGCAGACTTTACAAGTCCTCTACTGCAGTGGTTTTCAACTCTTCATGAACCCTATATATTAGATAACCAAAGCTTCACTTTAAACACATGTATGTTTCTCATTACAATTACACAAAAGTATCATGTAATACCTTCAGGAGAATCACTTCTGCCCACCTACAAAGTTTACAAACACATCTTAAAAGTAATCTGTGCAAGTTTATTAGTACATTGGAGTATTAGATAATTTATCAGAGTATATATATATATATATATATATTCTGGGTTGCCCTTTTCCACGAAACCGAATGAAACCTGATGAAACCGAACGAAACCGAGCGATTATTGTCGTCAAATGTGTTACAAAAATGTATCAAATAGCAATATAAGTATTCCTTTATTCCATACGTACGCGCTCAAACCTGTCGACGGTAATTG
>Ga0126335_1002294_pt1 | contig 11367 bp, 5 predicted proteins | sample OlaspJWI45metaG_FD_108409 | JGI IMG/M metagenome (GOLD analysis project Ga0126335, IMG submission 108409) | Marine gutless worms symbiont microbial communities from Oahu, Hawaii - Olavius sp. 1 OAHU.JWI-45 metaG | ecosystem: Host-associated > Annelida > Digestive system > Unclassified | place...
AAGGTATCTGTAAGTGCAGTTTTCTGCCTTGATATCTTACAGTTGTATTCCATAGGACTGTCGTTTGACTGGCACTCTGTGTATTTTGTGCAACTGTGAATGTATTAAATAAATAAATAAACTAAGTCAACGGGGCGTAACCTAAGTCACGCGACCTGTCTTTAAATTTTGGGATGGCAATTATGGCGGTTATGACCTAAAGAAAGTTTTATGGGGCTGGCGACGTGTGCATGGTTTGGACACGCTACAGCCGATGCACTACAAACGTTGAAGGTCATGAGGTCATAGATCAAGGTCATGACATAAAAAACGAGATCCATCACAACTTAAGTAAGTAACATTATGGCGTATCAGTGAGTCACGCTTCACCGCGATTGATAGAGCATGAGCACGTGCCTAATGTTATGATACCTTGTGAGCGACTTCAGGCAGTGGCGTTGGTTTCGTCTTCTGCAGTCGATGCTGTTGATGCCTGTTGATATGAATTCAGTCACTACGAACGATTGTCGTCAATTAGACGTGTCGTGTTGCTGCCGTGCTGGAGTACTGCGATTTAGGACGAATATGTTTTGGGGCGCCCCGATCTGGCGGCTATAAGTGGAAATACATCTTAATTGCCACATTTTTCAGTTGAAGTAATCACATTTTTAGTTTTCAGCTTTATAAAAACTGCGAAAAAACCGGTCATCGTACCACAGTAACCATATTATGGTCGAACCATGGTAAGGCTATGGTTTGACCATGGTACGATGGTCGGTTTTATGGCGGTTTTTACGGTTATAAAGCGAAAAATGTGACTACTTCAGAAAACCATGACTCGACCGTGGTTCGAACATGGTCCGACCATGGTTTGACCATTCGACTATGGTATTTTGGCTTACTATAATTTCATATAGCCGTTTTTATGTATATTTTAATACTCAGTTTTGATTGTCAGTATTAGTGCAATCAATTGCCGGGAGAAACTCCCCTCCGAAGTAACCTATTATGTATCGAGTGGAATGCAAAATCTTAATCAATCTACTCATCGCCTTGGCTTTAACCTTAATGTTAACAAGTGGCTACAGTGATGGCCGCGCCGAAGTGGCGCATTCTGACGAATGCGTTGGAACAGTTGCCCAGTCGCCAGCGTGACAAACAAACCAGACGACTGACAGACTGACAGACAACCATGCTACGGAATCATCGATTGCAATAGTCAGCATCTAATGCATGCGATGTGGCCAGAGATGACCTAAGTAAAGTATTGCTTTCTGTTCACCTTGATGCGGACGACAGTAAGCGAGCAGAGCCGTTCTGCGCGGTACGGGTGACAGATGGCTATGTAGCGATTGCATGCGATTAGAACAGTCATGTAGACGGCCATCATCTGCGTGATGTGTACCAGCGGCCAGACAAACGTCTGCAGATACCCACTGAACCAGTGTTTCGTGATGCCAACATACAGTGTCGTAGCCGTAAACATCTGCGATAGCCCGGTCGCCAACAGGAATAGGTTGTCAACAACCGCCATCACCTGCACGTTCAATCACGCTCTGTACACCGTCCCTTCATTGGGACAGAAGCATTAACTCTATACATAAAGTCTCAGAAACTGGCCACATCTTACCTGACAAAACTGACGTTGACGCAGAAGGCTTACTGGCATTCTTGTATCCAGCTTTGTATTTTTGTGTTCTAGTGTACTGTATTTCTTAACGTGTCTGCATACATGTAGGCTACTTTCGGTCGATACAGACACGCGATGCACTACAGTTACAGGGAGTTCAATGCTCCGACCTTTTGTAGTCGAGATGTAACAAGAAACCTCAAACTAAGTCTTGACCAGCCGTCGTTTGAACTGCCGGCTTACAGAAGAATTGATCGTTCCTTAAGCCTACACCCAACCTATACCATTTCTACTTTTTGTTTACGGTAGTCATCGTTAGCATTACCTTCTTCTTCTGTTATTGTTGGTTGCATAATGAGAAAAATACAAAAATAAAATTACTTTTGCATACATTTTAAGCAAAGTTAATTAAGCGTTGAAATTGCTCTCTTTAGGAAGCCATAGCAACATGCCAACGATCGCCACCCTGGTTTAAACTGTATATCCGAGCCAGTCCGTGTATGGACAGTGTTACCTGAAGAAGGAAAGTGGCCGCGTGGCTGTGACGGTCGAATTGGAGAACGATAAATGATAGCGTGTTGCCGACGAGACCGAACGCCACCATTAAGCCGAACAGCACGACGTAAACGACAAATGTGAAGGTCTTACAACTCAACTCCTGGTGTCTCTGTTTCTGAATCGACTCCGCATCTGTGATCTCTGTAGCATTCAGACCGGAAACGAAAGACTGCGTCGTTGTGAACACTGTCGGTTGAGCTGTGGACCCGTTCATTTTAGAGCGTTAGTAGTTCAGCACTTCAAACGCGTATTCTCTTGTTATCAGATCAGATTTGCTGCGCCGCTGATCACAGAGCGTTCGGTTCGGCTCCAAGAATTCCAATCAAATTTTTTACCTTCTATAGGTTATAGCTCGGTCGCTTTCCCTCGTCTGAATGACAAAGCAATATAATTACCTTTAATTACGTCATGCGGTAGCATATGAATAAATGTACACCAGCAAACAAATACATCTCAAAGTACAATTCATGCACACTAAAAGAATCTAATAACGTAAAAAAAACATAAAACACGTACCGGTGATGCAAAAAATTTAAGTTTCCCTTAAGACACACAACGTCAACAAAATGACATATTATGGCCCTAAAACCAAAGGACCCTTTTCACTTATGCACCGAACCAGGTCAAAGTAATTTGGCAAAGGCCACCTCGAACTCCAGCAACTAGCACTGTTCTTATACTTTGCAATGGCAAAATTTGTCCCAAATCACCGGCCCTTGCCGTAGGGGGATCGAGACCCACATCTAATACAACGTACCTTGGATCTTTGAGTTTTTATCTCTAACAGGACCTCGATCCGTTAAGCCGTTTTGCACAATGCAGCCGCGTGACAGACAGACACACGACGCTGCGGAATCATCTGCGCTTTAATGTGGCTTAAAAGTGACTGATCGAGTTGAGAACTGGCGCTGACGGCGCGCGCAACACTATAGCTTATCTTATCATCAGCTTTATCATTATTTCACTCGCGAGAGGATATTTCTTTCTGTAGGGAAATCGAGCTTGCTGATTTCCATTGCTGATGCTGTGCAGACTGCGATACGCCGAACATTTTGCGGTATATCTGTCGCCTGTGCATTCTGTCTGTCCCTCGCGTCCCCGAGCGTAAACTCCTGTCGTGGACAGTATGTCAAAACGATCTGCTGACGACAGACAGTCGGAATGTAATAATGCCCCTGTAAGAACAGTCAACATACGAAGGCTATCGTTTATTCATACTTCCGCTTTGACTAATGTGACTTTAGCAAGTTAAAAGTCGATAACAATTAAGTTCTTATCATAAATACGGGGAATGTTACCGTTCGGGTAGGCCTAAGAAATATTATCCAATATTAAAACTAAGTTGTATGGATAGACGCTAGCGGCTTTTATTCTAAGATTCAGCTTACTGTATTGTAGCTGAGATAACATATAGTTATCAACTTTTTCAATCAAACGTTCACTGGCGTGTATTTAAAAAGAAACAAAAGCTACAATGTTGTAAGAACCGATAAGAAAGTTTCTAGCCGTCGTTTGCGAGCGCCAGCGTTATGTGTGGTCCTGATCCACCCAGCCGAACGCCGCGACGCAAATAGTAAATAACTTTGCACGAAGTGAGACGGCTACTACGGGTCTGAGCTGTTTGGATGAGAGATCAGAGTGTAAGGTGTCGTTTCCACAGGCGCTTCGCTTCGGTGCGATGAGCGATATGTTGCGAGTGTCGGCGAGTTACCGCTAATGAGTTATGGTAACGAACTGGTTCAACAGTGCCGAGTTTATTCAATTAAGACTTTGATACAAACACGACAGTTTCTGCCAACAGTTGAAAATATACTTATTCGGTTAACTCTACGTACATTACTATGTCTCCATGGCATCATTGGCGTTACCATGTACCTTAAAACATAAAAACCAAAATCCTATAAAACCTCAAAAAATTAAAAACAAAACCTTAAATAACATAAAAACCTTAAAAAACTTTTTCTATAAACTTACTGGTAGGTTTTTTCCAGCCTTGATGCGAGTCCGAGTCCCAGCTAGTTCCAACAAGTTCTAGCAAGTGCGAGTGAGTGCAAACGAATACTATCGCCCCTAGCGCAACGCAACGCGCAGCGGCGCAGCGCATGTGGAAACGACACTTAACAGCTGCTTATGAAGCGAGTTTGGCCGTCGTTGAGACCGACAATGTGTCTTCCTGCTGATGATCAGTAAGCCGTTGCCATTGCAGCCAGCGCCGCCCCCATCTCGCGTGATTGAATACACGTTACAGCTGCTCTTGTAACCGAAGTCAATTATTTCTGTCATCCGTAGTGCAGTCATATCACGACTTCTGCACTGAGACATACTGGCTTTTTTCTGCTGCTAATCTGCAGATTTAGTCTTATTAGGAACAAAAAAATGAAGACAGTGTTCCTTACTGGAAAATTTGGATGCAGCCTCCAGGGGTTACACCGCTTCTTTCACATTGGGGTTTCGGGATAGCGTCCCCGATTTTATCGACGTTTAGCACATAGCCTAGATGAGATTTGTACAAATCCTTTCCTTCTGGCAGGTTCAAAGAAACAGGCTAGTATGCACGGTAACCTACAGCAAATAAGACGACCCCAATGTAGATGTATCCTTTCTAGGGGGTTATCGCATATTTTTGTACCGATTATGCACAAATTTCACAAATTGTCATAGAAATAAGGGGGCAAAATTGTGGTTATAAAGATATTCTGGCACATTAAAATACTTATATAGGTATTTTTAGTCATACAATCGTTTTAGTTACGAGCATTCGGAACAATAATTGTCTACTTTGTACGCCAGTAGGCTGCGTGTTTATTTTGGCATGTTAAAATTAGTTTCTTGCTTCAGAGAAAAGGTGTGACTTAGAAATAGGTAGCGGTGTCTCACACCCAGACGCCAAAGTTTTAACTTTTAAATAGTCCTTGGTTAAAGTTTATTTCTTAAAACTTGTTTTAACCGAGTTACTGTCACTCGTCACAACGCCACATGACGCCACTCCTCGAGACTGTCGACATCATGTGAAGCTCTATTCGTCTTTGTTCTAGTGGCGTTTATTATTATTATTATTATTATTATATCATTCGTACACTTGGTACAAAACAGAGCAAAAGTCGCTCCATTATGTTTATGTTCATTAATGCACTCTCGGCCTTCAACCACTGTCTTTCTCCTTAAGCACCTAAATGATCTGAGTTCATTATTTTGTTCACAAGTTAGTGGTTGGTAAGTTCGTCTAAATGATCGCTTACAACGATGCTAGTCAAATAAGATTTGTTATGCGTTCTACGCACTGGCTAAGTCGTGGAACGCCCACTGCGTAAACTCCCTCGATTTGTCTCAAGTAGGTCATTATGTCAAAGAATCAAGAACATTATTAACCACTATAGGAAACCACGTAAGGGTCAGGATAAGTGCCGATTTCTGAGGGCTAAAATTAATTCAAGGTACTAACAGTATCTGAAAAAAGTTAGATAAAATAGGCTATAGAATTGCAGTAGATCACTGCGATGTAAAACAACTGCGATACTTAAATTAACATCGATCGTTTAATGCCAAGAATTTTGTTCGCAATTTGTGATTAAATTCCAACTTAAATCAATGCATTTTATTTACGTATTTCTTGCGTTTTTTTTCTTAACTAGGCCCTACATCGCAAGCAAGTCATCCGTCTATAGCAAACCGGAAGTCAGGACATTTATTTTACGTTTCATGTCGTTGTCATATTCAGTGCTTGCTGCCGTCGTCCTGTTTCGTTGACGAGATATCGCCGGATTATAATCCGCTATATCTGTCATTTCTTCTCTTCTCGACAGAGCCGAAGTCCAGAGATGATTTCGCGAAATCTTTTACGAGAGAAAACGTATAACGGTCGATTACGCGCGGGACTCGTTCTCGGTGACACGGCGCAGCAATTGCAGCTGAGCCCCAGAAAAGAATCCCAGATGATTGTCGCCACTATTGCAGACTAGGCTATGCTCAAGTGCAGACGCAGCCCATCCAGTGATGATGCGATGCTCGTTCTATTATCAGCGGAAGATGGAACGCCAGAGTTAGCGAGAAATAGTGTCTGACAATGACAATGACACGGTAGTTAGTTACTGGTGATTGCACTGGGAGCTGGGAAATGTCGGACCTGGCCTCCGACGCCGAGAAAAATGGCTTTTAAAAAGTTTTCGGTTGTTTATGTGTGTGTGCATGATGCATTGCCTATCAGTCAGAATTTTTGGTTACGCCAGTGCATGTGCGGCAACTCTGGAGTTTTTAAAGTAACCTAAGCTATTAAATAGTAAACTGGTATCTCGAAGACCAGAGTGCCATAACAAAAACGTTAAATGGCCAGAACACAACGTCGGGAAAAGTCTGCTGGAATAAAATCGTTTTAATCAGTCAGAAGAATGATGACAATGAAGCTGTGCAAATTTAAAAAAAGTGCAACACGTGCGCACTAAACAAAGAACCTCATTGTCAATTTTTGTTCCGTTTTCTGAGGAAAACGTTTAGAGCACCCGGCAACGGCAAATATATATGCTTAGCGTGGTTTTCGTGTGTTAAACGGCACCCCAGTTTTGGTAGAAGTCAGGCCACCTTTACTGGTACAACGATAACGATTCTCAGTGGAGAAATGTACATGTAAATGCTCTTGCGCCTGTCAGCAGCAGTAACAAAGCCCAACAGAGCGAACAGACGCGACTGTTGTGAAACGAGAAAACCAAAATAGTTGCAATTTCGCAACAATGTCGGACAACATAGTACTGGTGATAAACGACTGTATCTGCAGGCTTATTAGGAATTAGTTGTCACGCACAGCCGACTCTGTAAGCAAAGGGAGTTGGCGCGGACTAGTGGCATTGTCATGACCTAGCATGCAAATGTAATCCCTCTTGCGAACTATATGTATAACTTACAGCGAAGTAGCAGAGCAGCTTACACAGTTCCAGACCAAGCACCGGCTATTGCACGTTCATATTTCTCGCTGGATTTACGCAAAGTTAGGGTCGAATTCTGGAACAGTTGGAAGCCGACTGTTCTCTTTGTTACGTCAATAGCTGTAGCAGTGAAAGAAGCTACGTTTAATACAATGTACTTCTAATTGATTGACCATCCGTGTAGATGCGTGGTATGTGTAACATTCTATTACAGCTAGCTGGTCGCGAACCTGCTAGATCTAATGGAATCTTACTCTATATATTTTTGCAGTCGTCGGTCTGTAGGCCTATATGCGATAATTTTCAAAATCATTGACCTATAGGCCTAGTTCATTTTCTCGTATGCATGCACACCTTGCAAAAGTGCATCTCGAATTCGTATAGATCTATCAAGGTCATCAGGTCGTCAAGACCTAGTTCACGGCCGTAAAAATCCAAGAAAACGCCTAAAAGCCTATCTTCTTTGTGTTTACGCTAAATCGCATAAATTCACAGCTTCCACGTATACCGGGTGGCCCAAAAACTACACATTTCCTGTAGGCTAAATATTAAATGGTCTTCTCCTGCTAAGGTCATGAGTCTCGGGTGTACATTTGCTGACGGAGGTGTACGTTGTGTCAGTGACAAACAGCGGGAGGCAATCCTGTTAATTACTGCGCTGTCACTAGCCTGTCAGGCCCAGACGAAAGCGCGACCATTTGTTTATATTACTGCAGCAGGCACTGAAAGCTGTGTAATAGGCCTTATCCATTTCCTCGTCGCATTGCATAAAAAGTAGCTAACCTAACGCAGGATTTAGTTACATTAGATACATGTGTATTTTTGTAGGTTTTGTTAACTATTGTTTAGGTTTTTGTGCCGTAAAGGTAAACGTAAAGGCATGGACACCTGATATAGCGTCTCTTTATGAGGGAACGTCATCGCAGAAGCGCTCACGTATGGCACGCGTTCTCAACTTATTTTATCTGCCACCCACGCGTTTATCCACGAACGGAATGAACAATATCTGCATTTGCTTTCCCAGCCGATCGACCCCATAGGGATGAAAGGCTGAGTTGGCCTGCAGTGACTGGTTGCGTACTTAGACGGTTTATCCGCTTGCAGGTGGGCCAGACGTTGACTAACTCGACGTTGAATCTACCAACCTTCTATAGCCTAATACGCCACTCCGCCAAGCAACTGTAACTTGCAAAATGTAACTTCGTTGCAGTTAGATTTCGATTAGCTCCAGTCAAGTATTTGGTTGTGTAGATCATTCGCGAAATGACCTATAGGCCTAATGTGTCTCTAGTTGGTCGTAAACCCTACTACTACGATTGTAGCGAAGCACCTTATTAGAGGACTATAAAAGCAGATGCTACAGTAGACTAACTGTTGGCGACACGCGAGGACATCACTTGCAGCGATCGTGATTTGTGAAGTGCGCCAACGGTTTGTATTGTGGTTCTTTATTATCAGTGTTCTTTTTATTTTAATTTTAGAGTAATTGTCTTGCGCTTACGTTACGTGAAGTTAAATAGAGGTCACGTGATACAGACAGGGATAGAGCAAGGTCCATAGAGTAAAACTCTATGGACCTTGGGATAGAGAAGCGGTGTGGTGATGTGATGTCAGCGTGATTGGACGCGTTTTGGTAATAAACGCGGAGTGTCGCGGTCACCGTTATCACCGTCTACAGCCCCACGCTGCAATGGCGACGAACATGAGGCTTCCGCGACACTGCGCATTTCATCGCCGTCTGCGCGCACCTGTTACAGTATTTTGAAATCATCTGAAATCAGCGACAGTGAGAGGGAGTGCATAGGTATAACATTAATGGCCAAGAATGGCTCAGTCCTGCACAAAACAAGATATACCATTTTATTGAGGAACCGAGCAAATGCTAAATAATAAGAATAAAAATTTATAACGCGCGCATGTTCGAAAAAAATCGAATCCGATGTTTGGCAGATATACTGTACTTGATTCGTACGCGTGCCACTGAACTGCTACAAAATCTATAATAAAGTTCCTCTCTTGACCGTTTGTTCGTTCGTCTGTTTGATCGCCTTGCAATTGGTTGAGTACGACGTCATAGCGCTGTTAAGTAGAAATGTAAGTCTCGTGCTGCAGTAGTGTGAGTGACGCGCGTCGGACGCATTGTGGCTCGTAATAATAACCCACTAGGGAACCTAAACTCCTGGCGCTAGTCAGCCGAAACCTACAGCCCGTCACACAGTACGCGCGCTCGCGCACACACAAGCGAGTTTACTATGGCCGCAGCCGGCCGGGCCTCCGGCCCAGCCTTGGCTGCGCCCGGTATAAAAGCTACGATAAAATATACCCACTTTTTCTAAAAGTATAAAATACCAGTAATAATCAAGAAAATTGTGAGTGAGAGAAATCGAAGAAAAGGTTAGAATGTGCTCCAGCCTTGCAATGCAGCGCTCGACCATTATGCAGACGCATACGAATGTCTAGGCTTTAACACTGTCGAAGGCGGATCAAGTGCGAACCTACAAAGTGGGTAATTAAACTGCCAGTTTAAAATCTCTGAAAATCTCTGCTGGGTGTTGCGTAGTCGAGTGCTTAACGTGTCTATTTGTTGTCGTCCATAAAGTATAATGCTAGGGTTACTGCGTCCGTACTGACAGGTTTTTTTGTCTCAGTTACAGTCACGATTTCACCGTTCTGTGACAATGGACGTATAGGCCTACCGGTGCCGGTACTTGTCGCACATCATTTGCGTTCTTGCTGTTCCACTGTCTTTCAACCAAGGAACTAAACATTTCTGTGTACATGACATGCGTAACAGCAGACGTCCCGTTTTAATGCCACCATCACTGAGCATACTTGTCAATGTTCAGTCGGTCAGCCGTTGCAGTAAAACGGCCGTCAAAGAAGAACGTCAGCGTTGGAACAGAATACGTTTAGGCCTAAGTTGTCTCCGAATGCCGATATGAGTGACGTCGTCAAACATGCAGGCTGTTTCAGAGTTGCCCAGAGGCGATAAGGAAGGATCGAGCGCCGAGTGCCGACGATTATTTATTCAGAACAGTTTTATCCTAGCTTTCATTATACGTTGATTGAGACCAATGCGTCACCACTATAGCCTGTATGCGCCAGACCGCGTCGCTTCCAGAACAGTGTAAGCCGATACTTGAGCTTACATAGCCTACATTAATTTGTGATTGTGAATCATGCCATCAGCTAAGCCTAATGTCCTAGTGGGAGTAGTGGCTAAGCGGCACTGTACAGTGATGTGTCTGAAAGGTCGAAGCTGAAAAACAAACGGTAGACAATTTATTCGACGAACGATGCCAAGTGGCCACAGTAATTTGGCGAAGGCTGCATCGAGTGTGGCGCCATCTGGCGAATGACTGGCGAATGAGTCGGAAAATCGTATTTGTAGGCTACAGGCCTACTGCAAACGGGGAAATTTTTTTCCTAATCTTCCTCCCTCAACGAAAGAGTATCCTGAAAAGAACCGGCGAAAACCGATAGGCATTAAGTTTGTAAATCTGCTCTAGCGGTCCTGTAAATGTGATACGGATATCACAGAACTGCAAAACTGGACCCGACTAATGCATCTTCACTACCGAAGGCAGCGACTTAATAGCTTTTTCGCTTTGGTCTCTGTACAGCTCTGATGTATGCAACTAGATAGTCCATAGCTAATCTTTGATGTCGTCGAACCAGCATCAATGCCACCAAAGCATGAACACACTGGTCTACTAATCAGCGCATGTAGCTCAAGGCGCCAGTTTGAGATATAAGTGACATTATCTTTAATATAATTACAAAAGGTCAATGTACTTCCACGAAGGCCCCATCGAACGCGAGAAATAACAATTACGAAAAATTTTTCTTAACTCCCCCTCCTTGCCGTAGGTGATCGGGACCCATTCTAATACAACTTGCTTTGGGTCCCAAGAGTTTTAACCATGAACAGGACCTCCATCCGTTCAGCCGTTTTCGCACAGCTGGAGACTGTTCGGCTAACTGTGTGTTGAATGTGTTAGACGGTGGCCCCAATCGCCTACGGCGATGGGGAAGGACGCGCGAAATTTTTCCCATTGTAAAGTAAGTAACACTGCTCGCATTAGACGAATTAGTTTGGCCTCTTGTTGAGTTTTTGCATGCCAGACAGCCAAATACACCGAGGAAAAACGCCATTAAAGGTAAGTAAAGGTAAGTGTATAGCAGTTTGTATAAATACCTACACCGCTACGGGAAATCACTTACCATATGGGATCACACAGTGTTACCTGCCACCCGGCAGAGGTGACTTTCCCGCCTTTACCC
>Ga0126335_1002295_pt1 | contig 11366 bp, 7 predicted proteins | sample OlaspJWI45metaG_FD_108409 | JGI IMG/M metagenome (GOLD analysis project Ga0126335, IMG submission 108409) | Marine gutless worms symbiont microbial communities from Oahu, Hawaii - Olavius sp. 1 OAHU.JWI-45 metaG | ecosystem: Host-associated > Annelida > Digestive system > Unclassified | place...
AACGACGAATATCACAGACAATAAACTAAACAGTTCAGATAGTCCTTTCCAGGAACTAACAATATATAACCTCTAACACAAAACCAATGTCTTTTCCGCACAGATACGACAGAAATGTCAAAAACGCTATCTATTACTGTATATCAACATAGACAGCAACCACCACCACGAGCACGCCAACACGTCTCTGAGCTGGTCGTCGAGCTGCCCAGGTGAAGACCGCATGCCTGTGACAGCGAGAACGACGGCGCTTGTCGAATGCTGAGCGTGACAACTACATAGATAAAAAAATGCAAAATGACGTGTAAATTATCATGAAATGTTAGTGCGAATCTTGCAACACTAAAGCCTATTCGCCTATAATTCAACAAGATTCCAAATAGACACCATGATTCGAGTGTTAGTCTTATGCCGGTGACACAGGTACAAGAAACTCCTACAAGAAACTCGAAGCATGGCAAGTTAACTTGTACGAGAAACTTGCATGTCTGTCATAGCGACTTCGAGCAAGATTTTTCTTGTGCAAGTTTCTTGCGCGAAATAAAACACGTTTTATTTGATGTTCTTGTACAAGAAACTTGCATCAAAAATTTGATGCAAGTTTTTTGTACAAGTTTCTTGTACGTCTGTCACCGGCATTAATTTGTTAGCTGTTCGAACAGGTCTTTGGAGATCAACGTGCTCTACCCAGCCTCAGTAGTATTTTAATAATTAGATTCGATACAACACGCTTGGATGTACATTTTACAGCTTAGCAGTTATCAATGCACTCATGCAATAATGTTCAGTCGCCAGTTCATTTATGTGTAGCAGACGCTGAAAACGTTGACTGATCCGGATGTCCAGAAGACGTCTTTCCACTCGTTGCAGGCGACGTACAGAAGGCAGCGCTCGGCGTCCAGGCACATTCTGCTTGGCAGTCGCTTCTTGTCGAGTACCGGAACGTCAGTGAGTTGCCTGAGCGTCGAGTCGAGTGCCACGACTCGTCGGTTGCCCATGTCGACCACGAAGACACAGCGGCGTTGTGGATCGACACCAAGATGGCTAGCGTTGTGTAGCGAGTTAGTGCTGGATGAGCCACGATGACTGCCGTAGACGTGGCTCGGCGGACTCTCGGCGTCTTGGGCGTCGACGACACAGACACGGTGCAGCTTGTCGTCCATCCAGCCGTGACAGACGACGAAGTGGTCAAGGGCGTCCAGCTGGACGGCGTGCTGCGCGCTGACGAGCTCAGAGTTGAGTGAGATCTGACGAACGAGTTCACCGTCATCAGAGAACTCGCGCAGCTGTGCCACCTTACCGCACGTCACCACGATCGTCGCCGACGACGTAACTGATATGTTCATCGCCATCTCACCCACCGACCACGACTTACTGCTGTTGCTGCTGCTGGGTGAGGTAGCATCTTCTGACGTCTGCTGCTGCGTCTCGACAGCAAATATTCTGCCGCTCGGGTCGAGTCCATCCAGTACGTAGACTCGCTTCTTCTGCGCGCAGGCGGCTATGTCAAGAGGATTACGAGGTTTGTTGACTTTGAGTCTTTTCAGCAACTTGTAGCTGCAGTTCACATCGTAAACTTCGACGTCTGCTCCATGTCGACGTATGACAAAAACTTGGTCGTCAAGGCAAGCCACACCGAACACTGGCCTGCCTTCGGCGAACAACGTCGACGGCGACAACTTTACGCTTTCCATTGCTCTCTGCAAGCGTATTACATAGAATGAATTAACTAAAATAATGTCACCAAGTCTCTCATATTGCTCTGTGACTATAATGTATCAACACAAGAATACGCGATCTCGTCAACATTTAGCGCGTAAAAACAAAGCTCCTACAATTATTAGTTTCAACAAACTTGCCGTCTGCTATGCTAGAAGGATTGTTGACGCGCTGACATTGCTTCTGTCATGTTCAAGTGGACACCTGCATGTCTATACCCTAGGGCCTATGTAAACATTTCTTTTGGCTGCATATTTATAATAAGCACAGTTTTTAGGCTGCATCGAATGCATGCAGTGCATGAGATGCAGCCTATTATTACCGATGTGCACCGTGTCTGCCAGTCTGTCACGCCGCTCAACTCGGCTTCACTGTGCTAAAACGGCTGAACAGATCAAGATGCTGTTTGAGGTGAACATTCTAGGGGGCCCATGGGACATTGTGTTACACGAGAGTCCTGATCCCCTACAGACAGGGTGAGGGAAACCCCATTTAAATTTCGTGACCCACTCGTACCTCCGGAACGGCTGAAGCTAGACACTTGAAATTTTGCATGCATATAGAGGGTGATGGGCCCTAACAAAAACTATGCAAAAGTAGCTCATAGGTGGTCGGGGCGGGGTCACGCGACCCACATTTAAATTTTGGAACCCCCCTCGTATCTCCGGAACGGCTGAAGCTGGAGACTAGAAATTTTGTGTGCATATATACATGGCTGTGGATCCTATCCAAAACTACACAAAGTAGATTATTCGGAGCCATGGGCGGGGTCACGTGACCTACTTTTAAATTCTGGGACCGCCTACATATCTCACGAACGGCTACGACTACAAAGTCCTGTGCGTGCGGTGCATTCGATGCAGCCTTGGCCAAATTACTTTGTGTCTTGTGTTCCATTACCGTGTATACGAAGACTAATCACTGTAGAAGTGCATCGTCTGTTGATTCATGCCTTAGGCTTATAACACAGAAAATCGCCACCTATACCTGCGTGATATTTTCACACTGAAATGGTTATTGAAAACTTCTGCTGTTGGCAGTGTACAGCCTAGCTGTCTGTGTCCTACAAGCAATCTTACTGGCATACAAAGGCACAAGGGCTATGTAGGCCTATCAATGTCGTCACGGTCTGTGATCACACGCAATGACAACAGGTAGGCCTTGCTGCAGGTTGTCGTCATAAATCATATTTTTATGCACACGTATATGCCTGCATCATCGCGCTGCGTAGCTGGGCTGGCTATCCTTCAACGAATACGTCAATATGTATTAAGAGTTGCGCAATTGTCTTATTAGCAGGTGCGTTTTGAGGCGCACAATCAGTGACGTCATTTTCGTCAGTCCTTGTGGTCCAAGTTCCAACACGTCTCGCTAAATGCCGATATTACCGAATTTTGTTGAATGTTACTTGCCGCTGTGCCATTACGAACTTCCGAGTTGCGCAACATTCTTCACTTCACAGTCCTTGGGGGTCCACAGACCTCCCAGCCACGCCACTCCCTAAAAGATGCCATTGCGCCCAAACACAATGTAGGCAGCCGCTACTAAATCAACCTCGCGGCGCTAAATAAACAAGAAGCTCAACTATCGCTAACAAACCGTCCGACGCTTGTGCACGCCGATGTTCCATGCTGTGTTGTCAAGAGCTGCCCTCTGGTGAACGACTGCGATGTATTGGCCATATTTCCGACTTTTACTACCTCTGTCCCAAGTACGCCGTCAATGGGGATCCCCTCGAGCTGTCGAGTTCATATTTGTATGGGGAAACTAGAATGGTTGGGCTACAATCTGGTAAAGATCGCATAGTGATCGACTCAGTCGTTTGGGCATAATACATCGACGTAACATACACACAAACAGCCACGTCGCCATAGCACTGCGTCGAACGGCAAACGTTCTTCTGGCTTTGTACAACAGCCGAGGCACACAATGCTACATTTCGATAGGTTTCAATAACTCACAGCGCGCCGTTATGCGTCGTCAACTGTGTAAATTTTTCTCCGTTTTCTCTGTCCGGCTGTGCATCACATTCGCGTCGAAGCGGCATAAACAATTTCTACCATTCATTCATAGAGTACCGTGCTGAAAATTCGACGGGGAAACTCATTGCAGAGATCGATAGCACGAAGCACATTTGATCGCATTCGCCGGTAGGTTTATGTAGGCCACTCCAGTTAATTATTTAACGAATTGCCCGAGATGCCGCAGTGTTCGGTCGCTATGGCCGCGTGTTACCTGACGTCGCATTCATTCATTGCTTTTGTTTGGAGCTGCTGCTGCGGTTGTGCTGATGATGTTATTGCTAGTGGTGGCAGCGAATCGATGCGTGTCAAACAATGCCAGCAAACAGACATGTATGAGGACGTGTACATTATGACAACGTTGACCAAAACAACGCCATCAGTCAACTCATGCACAGAGGCATATAGGAAAACTTTCATGGACTTGCTGTAGTAACAGTACCGTGCCTATTATCGGCATCAATCTTTATTTTTGTGTATAGCGTATGTAGGCCATTAACTGATTGAGATATTAAACGATTTTAGTACGTGTCCTTCAGCAAGTCGTTTATACGTTTGCCTGGTGTGCTAAAGACTGCAGAGTACCGCTACCTAGTAAATGCAATTAAAAGTGCTCTACCAGCCTAAGCAGCAGCTGTCCTTTGTGTTATTCTTTCTTCCGCGATATCATTTCTGAAGCCACAGGTACAAAATACATCCCATTCAGAAATTCGTCATATACAGTACGTACCAACTCCTGAAGTAGCAATTTTTATATGCATCAGCCAATAACGACGAATAACAGTGAAAATCAGACGTACTGACGTATGTATACACAGAGGACCCAAAATGATACACTGTGACTGTTCACGGTGCAGGTGAAATGTACGGCAGCATTACACAGTGACACACTTCGGACACAGTAAAGAGACAGTGACTGACAGCATCGACAGCGAGACGCAAGAGTCAACGAAGGAAGAATGTGAAGTAACACACTAGAGATGTATATCCCCATCAGTTAACAATCTGCAGCCTTGATCGGCCAGTTCTGTGCGAGTAGAATCGATTGAAGTGTCCAGCAATGATTGGCACTGGAATGGCCAAAGTCAGGATGCCGGAGATGGCGCATGCTGCTCCAATGAGGCGCCCCAGAGCACCTTTAGGCACCTTGTCTCCGTATCCCACTGTTGTCATGGTGATGATAGCCCACCAGAAAGCGTCCGGGATGCTTTCGATCTGGGAGTCTGGTACGCTGACTTCGGCGTAGTAGAGAGCGCTCGAGTAGACGAGCATACTGACGGTGAGTGCCACAAGGAACATGCTCAGACCTTCCACGCTCGCTTTGAACGTCATTATCAACACCTGCACCATCAACAGTAAATGTCTAATTTACTGATATTACGCAATGTCACATAGCAACACTGACTTGGTTGAGTTGAGACAGTAATGTTTTTCGTCACGTACGTTTGTTTGTCTGTCTGTTTGTGCTCGCTTTGGTCAAAACTTTAAAATGTCATAACGCGAAAAATTCATTTTTGTTATGCCACTACGCACCGTCAGATATCAAGGTCAACTTACGAGTATCAAGGTCACAGAGTCGAGATCAAGGTAATCGAAGCAACAAAAACTGAAAATTACAGAGAAAAATCTAGCTCCATCCTGTCATAGTGGCTAACGTGTACTAATCCGTTGCCTCCATGTGACGGTATTTGTGGCGAAATATAAATTTTACTTCAACGAGATTAAATATAGTGACTACACGTAAGGGTGCACTGGCCTGCAGTCCGAGAGAGTGTTTGGTAAGTTTGAAGATGCGAACAAGGCGAATGACTCGTAGAAACGCCAGGGATGTGCTCGACTTGAAGTCATCAGCGGCGCTGCAGCGTCCTGCCGCCAGCATGTTGAACAGCGTGACGTAGTACGGGATTAGTGCCGTCGCGTCGACCAGCGTCTTGAAGTCGCGACAGAACGCCGGCTTGGACGGACACGAGATAAACCTTATAATGAGCTCAAATGTGAACCAGGCATGACAGATAGATTCGACGACGAAGAACGGACTGCCCCAGTCCGGCTGGCCGTTGGACAGGCAGTCGGACTTGGTGAAGCGTGGCAGTGTCTCGAGACAAAGTAGGACAATGGCGACGAGCGTCATCGTGACTGAGACGACGGCGATGATAAACGCCGACCGAGATGTCTCCGGATACTCGAACAACTTCCACACCGCCTGCATATAATACAGCGTGTTATGCGTGTGTCCGTCTGCGTCCATTCTCCGTCGGTCAGTAGCCACATCGCCGAAACTGTCCAAGATATTTAAATCTAGTTTGCACCGTACGACAAACCGATGGTGTAGTATTCTTCAGTCTTCACATCAAATTTCGCTTTAAAAAATTCAAGGGCTCCCTGGTAGACTGGTTTTTGGGACGACTGTGTAGTCGACTCCCGGGTTATGAGTAAACAGACACAGATAGGCGGCTATAGACAGCCAAGTTCACAAACTGAATCAATGTAGTCTACATACCTGCAACACTCTATGATCCGGTATAATGGTCTCCTCCTCAGCGTAACCCTCCGACGTCTTGTAGGCAGTTATAACGTGGTCTTCGAGTTCGTAAAACATGATCTCCGCCAGGAAGATATCATCAGCGACATGATGCGGTCGCCTGAGTCGGCCGCCGTACATGTAGTAGGCAAAGATGGCCTCGAAACTCGGCCTATGACGGTCAAAAAAGTACTCCTGTCTCTTAGCGTCATAGAATGGCCGGCGGTTGTCCTCGTTTCCGAGCAGCGTGTCTGGATGACGTGCAAGCACTTCACGACGAAACTCGAAATGTTGCCCGCTCACGTTCACGTGTATGCGATCACTGTCGTCCAGCTGACTCTCCTTAAATAATAAATAGAAGTATCAGTAAATATAAGTATTCCAAGTAACAAGTCTTGGGAAAGACTGATTGACTCAAATCCGTCTATTACAGTTTTCAGCGAGCGTAACGGTCAAAGCGGGGCCAACGTAATGTTACCCAGTGAATATTCACGACAATGTTTCCCGCTGCGGTACAGACTCAACGCAGCTTGTAGATGTTAGATGTACATGTAATGTAAAAAGCTGAAAAGTTTTGTTCCGTGCATTGTGATGTGTTTCTACAGATCTTAGCTTTCGGACAACGAGGCAATTACGAGTGAGTGTCTAAAGTCGAGTTCGTTTTAAAAATAAATAATCGAAATAAATAAAACGTGTGCTCTGCGTTTGCATGACATTTTCACATTTAAGCCTAATATGCAACTAAATTGCTATCGAACGACGTTCGACACAAAAATAAGTAATAGACTATTACTTAACAGAATAAAATAAAACATACATCTGCGTGAATGCATCTTTTAAAATGTCTTTTAGTCAGTGATTGGACTTACACGCGTTGATAAAGCTCAGAAATATTTTGTGTAATATTTAAAAATATTTTCGAATTTATGAAACTGTAAATAGACCTGTGTGGTGACGGCGGCGGCGGTGTTAGTGCGAGCGGTTTCAGCGGCAGAGGTGGGTTGTGTCGTCACACTATCGAGTGACAGTGTCTCAGGAGTTGCTCGGCGTGGTGGACGAGCCAGCACACCGGCAACCACTGCTGCTGCTGCTGCCCCCGACGGTCCGTTTGTCTTCATCATCATAGCTGGCTGTATCACTCGCTAGCTGATGACCTGTTATGCCATTTTGAAATATTACGTGTATGCAGGTTAATAATCTTCCGGCCATGCAGTGACTGTTAATATAGGCCTCTCGTTATCTCTTTTAATGAACATTTTAAACATATTTCAACGACGAGCATTAATTTATTACTTTTGGCATCTGTGTCCTGTATGATGTAATGATATACGCTACATGTTTGCTGGCATTTACCTTAACGCTCTTTGGTACAGCGATAGAAGTTGATAGGTTGCAATATAGCTAAGGCATCATCACTCATCTTTAAATCAGTGATGCCACGTATACAAGCGCCAACGTGACAATAATTATAATCGCCATATTATATAACAGTTCTCTGCGATGAGCATTTTTACATCTTACAGTTTTTTTTATCAGGTTTATTATATATTTTTTATTTCAGCCATAAACGCGTACAGTGAACAGTTGCTAGCGCGTGCAATAGTACCTAGCTAGGCAGTTAACAAAATCGACAACAGATCGATTAATTGAGACCAAGTCGTAGCTTTTCTGTGTCAATAGTCGTAGTGTCTGTAAAAATACCGAAGAAATGTTTTACCGGCGTCTAGACCACAGATAAAAAATTATTAACGCCACAACGTCCAGACAGCAAGGCCTCTGTTCCGACTAGGCCAATACAGACAATGACGACATTACAGAAGCGAGATTATTGTCACCACAATGCCAGAGCGAATGCGTGTTACAGTTAACTGTAACTAATATTATTACTGAAATAGCAAAGAATTTTGTGAAATAGCTCAGCTGTCATAATTGCTGAGTTTTTATTTATACACAGTAGGCCTACGCACTGGTGTACTTTTTGAGCAGATCTAACTCAGAGACAGTCGAAAAAAATGAAATAGGCATACCGGTATATAATTATAGCCTACCAAAAGAGCAACGAGGCCAATTTTGGTGGATGAGACTAAGAGTAAACTTCGTGTAAACCGTGAATGAATTAAATGCATGAATATAAGCTAAGGTGATTTCGAACTTTTTCGTAGTAAGTCCAAAACAACTGTTGCATTTGGCACTAATGATTTATAAATGCTGCCAGCTATTACTCGAAGACAATTTGCTCTAAGATGGATAAAATAAACGAAACTGCAGTTAAAAATAATTAACTATTTAAAAAAGTGAAATTTTAAAAATAGTAACTTTGGATAGAACAGAAACTGAAAGACAAGAACTAAAACTAAAATAGCACGAAATAGTATACTAACCGACGTTTACGAAGAGTGTTGTCGCCGTGCAACGACTGATGCACTATTATATATCGACTGCCGAGTGTTATGACAATAGGCGCCTGACGTCGGACATTGCGGAACAGTAACGTACACAAACACACGTACGTTATGGAGTACGATATTGATTATGTCGGCGCATGTTGTCAATGCCACACTAGCAGACCGTGTACGACGATGTACCGGTATGTGCCAACGGCACCGAGTAATTACTGATTCTGAAGCAACAAGCGAGAATCGATCACATGATAGAGTTATGCATGACCGTAGGGTGCGGTGTAATTTTGCGTCAATAATATTCAGTTGAGGGGAACTGGGGAAGTAATAATAATAATAATAATAATAATAATAATAATAATAATAAACAGATTTGTATAGCGCCATAAGGTCGTACTTCAGAGGCGCTGAAATAATATTGAAATAGTACACCTGTTATGGCTGTTAGCTAAAGTCGGAGACTCGCAAGTTGAGTCAAAAAAGTGCGAAATGAACCGCTCAACCATGCCAAATGCCAATGTTCTAATTAAAGAGTGTGTTTTTGTCGGTTCATAAATCATAATGTCTGTTTTATTGAAAACTTCAATACAAATTTCACGAAATTAAAATAACGTAGACATGATGGGGCCAAGATACAGAACAGTATATGTAAAATAGTTCTTAAAAAGTAATAACTATTGGCCTATCTATTATTTATCCATGTTAATTGCCGTAGTGTAAATTATACATTTATTTTTTAACGCAAAAGTCTATTGCAAGTTAAACACATAAATCAGTCAGTTATGCAAAAATTTCGAAAGTTTAAAAAGGCTTCAAAGTTTTTCAAAATTTGGGAAAGTTTCAGAATTGAAAATTTCATCACGCATCTAACGATATGCATTCTGACTAGGCCTAATGCGTTGTAGGTTACTTCGTTCGTTAGCCCAAGTTTTCAAGTGAGCTCTTTCCATGTTGGGCTCTGGATAGACAAAACACCGTCGCGTATTCTCGTACCTCGTATGAGTGAAGCATTAGCGTAACAGCATACACTGACTGGTCTAAGGGCAACTAACAATTACGCCGTCAATATTGAATCTGTTAAAAAAACTGGTCTGATGAGTGGCTTCTCAGATTAAATATCGATCAATGTATATCTAAAAAACGTGTGTTTGTGTACGTTACTGTTCCGCAATGTCCGACGTCAGGCTATACAAATCTGTCTCTTACTGTATAAAACACTCTATAGATACTAGTTACCATATTATGGACAGAAATCAGTTAGGCCTATTCCCTCTTGAGAAAGTAAAATCCATGGTTGATCTTGGGGTTCGTTTTGACAGCAATCTCACTTTCAGAGATCATATCTCAAGAAAAATTAACAAAGCTTACAGTGTCCTAGGTATTATTAAAAGGAATTTCATATACATGGACGAACACACTTTTATAATACTCTATAAAGAATCAATGGTACGCCTGCATGTTGAATTTGCAAATTCGGTTTGGTGCAAGTATAAGATAAGTAATTTAAAAGAGATTGAGAAAATTCAAAAGAGAGCTACAAAACTAATAATTAAATTAAAAAATAAATCGTACATAGATAGATTAATCTACTTGAGTAAATTTAAACACATTATTACCTCTATGGACTTCTCGGATTATCTTCATTGTTTCTAGTTTATAGCTCAGTTACTCGTATAGCAACAGCTATAGTGTTACTTTATCTTTTTTATTGTATTTTTGTATACAATGTACTCATTTTTCTTGATTTATATTTTGTGTCTTGGGCAGCTGTAAGAGCTTAATAGCCTTGTTTGTCCAGCTCGTGTACGGTCGTGTAAAACATATTTGTATTTTGCGAGCGAATAAAATGATTTAATTTGATTTACTTGAACCTACCTACTCTAAAATACAGACGCTTGCGAGGTGATATAATTGAAGTTTTTAAAATAACCCATAACATATAATACAACAGTAGCACCTGATCTTATTTTCAACGAAAGAGTTAACACCAGAGGCAACCACTATAAATTACAAAATCATTCATTTTATTATGACTTACGAAAGCATATTTTTCTGCACGCATTGTAAATATCTGAAACAGCGTGCCTAATTCAGTCGTTGATGCTTGCATTGTTCATGCATTTAAAGCACGCTTAGATAAGTTTTGGCAGCACCAATTAGTGCAGTTTGATTTTGCTGCCGATCTGACTGGTACCGGAAACCGATCAAAAGAAGTTATAAAGTGATATTGTTTGTTTATGATAGTATATACATAATAATGATGCGGACTTAGAGGTGTCAGACGCCTGCGTCCGTAATTCTCTGTTGAGTTGAGTGAGTTGAGCCGTAACGGACAGCGTCCGTTTAAATACGGTATGGGCCATGTTACGGACACGATCATCGTGTCCGTAACCACTTTCTTTAAATATTCTACGTTGAATTGTTGAATGAAATGTTTTGTAACATAAAAAATTGTGATGTTAGTATAATGTATTTGTATGTTGCTGCTTCGTAGCCCGTCAGTGAAAGACTTTGAAATGGTATTTTATGACGAAACAAACGTAATATTGTAACGGTCCATATAAATTGCCGCGATCGCACACTGTTGTTAAGGTTAAATATAAATAAATGTAAAACAGCTTTTTATGGAAGAGATGTTAATTATGAGTACAAATATTATCTTTCTTCTACTTCTCTGGAAAGTGTCGATGTAATAAAAGACCTGGG
>Ga0126335_1002296_pt1 | contig 11362 bp, 7 predicted proteins | sample OlaspJWI45metaG_FD_108409 | JGI IMG/M metagenome (GOLD analysis project Ga0126335, IMG submission 108409) | Marine gutless worms symbiont microbial communities from Oahu, Hawaii - Olavius sp. 1 OAHU.JWI-45 metaG | ecosystem: Host-associated > Annelida > Digestive system > Unclassified | place...
AAGTTTGTCGTTCTGAGGCTGTATTTCTGGAGTTTCTGTGACTATATTTCAACACGATGTTTGATGTTTATCACACGTTCGCCACTATTACCCATGGTTATAGCGGCCTGTCATGCCGACCGTTGCGCTGCGGCCTACCCAGTTGCCGGTCACTGCACTCTGTCGGCACCAACCGCCTGACAGTGCCTCCTACCAGACTGTCGACTGTTGGCAGCCGAGCTTTCCCGGTTGTCGGCCCACAGATTTGGAACAACTTGCCAGAAGACGTGACGTAAGCAGATTCACTGTCTACTTTTCGTCGCCTGCTCAAGACACACCTGTTCAGAAAATCTTTTCCGGATTGCATGCTGGACATAACTGACTGTCTATGGTGGACCTAGCAGTAGTACCGCTACTTAGACCACCTTAAAAATTGACTGATTGATTGATTGATTGACTCAACATTGTATGACTTTTCGAGCAGGAAATGCCCTCTTTTATTTGACAAGATCTGTGGCCAGCCACCAGCTCTGACCTCAGTTTGGTCTACTACAGGATCATCCAGCAGCAAGTTTGTCAGTCATGTATGACATCAGTGAACTGAAACCACACTTGCTGGTTTGACATGCAAAAGTATACTACAAACATGGTACAATGTTAAGTGTCACTTTTGTAATCATGAAAAAGGTTCAGATGTCAAACTTCATGAAGTAGTGCTGAAACATACCGTAGGTGTGACGGGATATACACAGTGGTCCATAAAAAACGTGACATTTTATATTTCACTATAACTTTGGCTAACCTTAACCGATTTTTATAATTTTTGTATCGTTTTAATCACCGAGAAATTCAGCATGCAACGGCAGTAAATTGTACCACATCACCATAATACTCGTAATGTGCACACCTTACCTGATTAAGTACAAAACTAGTCTGGTCAGATATCAGCATGTATAAGTATGGTACGCTGTTTTTGGACCCCATTGAGGCGTAGCTGCAAACTCTTACTATAGGCTTATGCTCCCTGCTTGCAGTTTCTTCCGTGTCAGCTCCATTGCTACACTCGACCCAGCAGTCCTTGCGCTGAGAGTATGGCGTAGTTACTGAATTTCTACATTTGCTGTTCAGTGTCGTGATCTACACAACTGACTGATATTGCCTTTAGGGATCACTGTGCTAATGACTGTGTGCCTAGATGTGCTGTTTAGTTGGGTTTTGTGTTAACTGCCACAGTTTTTATTTATGCTGTAGTTATCTGAAGAAATCCTTATTGCTGTTTGTTGCTGTATTTGGCTTCATTTGACTGATATAATGGTCTGTCTGTGCACACAGGGAGTTGTTTCCATCCAGCAGGTGCTTGTTCATGTATCGAGATGTTGAGAAAGTTGCCAAGTCTGTTTATCGCACTTCTTACGTTATACCAGTGCTTAATCTTGTAATAAAACTCGGTCGTCTGAATGGTCAGTTTACTAAGACAGTTGTCAACTCAATAGGTTTCAACGGTGCTGATTTCTGTGTGCGTTTTGACAATGACATGATGCCTGGCAGCGTGCTAGCGGCGGTTGTGACCTCTGGCTATTTTGCTGCACGTCGTCGTGGGCTAAACATCAGTGCATTGCGTTATGAAGATCTCGTTGGTCGACCTCTTGACATGTGTCGCATTGTCTTGGAATACTGTAACTTCCCAGTGTCTCTGGCTGAGAGAGCAGTCAAAGCCTTCGACATTGATTCTCAGAGAAACTCTGTGATGGCCAGGTCTATTATTGGAAACTTCAAGGAGCCTGAGATGACTCTGCAAACAAAGGTGAAGCTGAATGAGCTACTGAAGACATATGGGCTGCCACTGATTGGTGAGCCAGGCATCCTTGAAGGCACTCTTAGATGTCCATAATGGTGCGTTTCTGTAGACCCAGGGTCTCATGCTACACATGTATAGTATTGTATTGTATACTTTTCTTGACTGTTACAATGAATACCGGCAGCTAACAAATAGCATTTTGTATTACTTTAATAATCTATTATGCGTGGGTATAATTTGTTGTTTGTAGCAAGTGTTTGGTGTCCTCAGGCCTTGATCTTGGTCTTGATGTGCCTTGAGACCACTTTCTGACGGTCTTTTTCATGGTCTTGGCAATTTTTAAAACGATTAACTGAGTAATTAATGTAGGCCTATAAAATCAGCAGCTCTAGTCTGGAGCTAAATAAATGCTAGTAGGATGTACTGAATATAACATTTGCTCAATATGCGTCAACTTTGTCATTGTTAATTTCTGCAAATTGTTCATTATTTGGTTCTTATTAAGGCTTGCGAAGCCATTATGTTTTACATCGAGTTGTTATTTATTTTTTCGTATTATAAGAGCCTATATCTCCACAATAGGACGGATCGTCGTCATTCTTGTGTCATTCGATCGGGTTTCACTGTGATTTTTGTTTTCTGTTCAGAAGTCTGGCAGATCTGCCCGCTAAATTTCACAATGGGTCAAAAACCACAAAAATTTGGCGTCGTTTTGACGCGTTTTTAATCGACCCTAGACCCAATTGAACGGCGATCATTCCAAAACTGTGCAATTTTTTGGAACGCCCAAATAAAGTTATTCTGCGCAGATGTCCTGTAATTTGGTGAAGATAAGTCCACCCATCTCCGAAATCCATCCGGGGATTTTGGCCCCAAAATGTGCGCAAACGGAAAATGTACGATTCGGAAGTTAATATCTCTCAAACAGCTGAAGATGAAGAGTTAGGCCTATACTATATCCGAGTGAAAAGTAGCCAAGAGTCTCTAGTTTCTTCATGCCAATTTTGTAATCGTCCGTTTCGGTTTTTTTCACAATAACGCGTTCAATAGAGGTACCCCCATCACGACAGCGAAAATCTGCATAAGAATCTCCTGTATCTGATAAATGGTTCGAGATGTAACAGTCGCATTTGATTTCGGATGGTACTAAAATCAGTGACCTTGAAACACCTTGAATGACATTATCGCCGTTTGGTGGTGTTGTTTCGTTGAAAAAAGCTAGATTCGGAAACCAATAACTCTAAAACGGCTAAGGATAAAACCACAGTGTGTTGCGGGTGTAAAGTAGCGCAAAGTCTTAATGTGCGCCAAACCGTCCGTTTAGTGGTTTCTCCGTAATGGCGCGTTCAATAGAGGTACCCTCATCCCGATTCCCGACAGCGAAAATCTGCGTAGCACTCCATAATATTTTCTTAATGGTGGAAGATAGATCTAAGGTTGCACTAATAGTATTTGTCTGAGGGAGCTTAATGCGGGGGGCATTTGTGTACAGGGCATAACTCAAGGGGGCGTTTGGCGAAGGATTACACGTTCAGTTTTTGCGGACTGTCGCTTGTGGAACCGTACGGTGCCACTGTGAATGGGTCTTGAGTGATTAAGGTGCTACGTACATGACAGTACTGGTCTGTATTCAGTGCCACTCATTAGTAATCATCATATGACAGGCGAAAAATATGAATAAAACGGAAGATAGTGGCTGCATAGACCGTGTTACGCCCTTGTCCCGACAGAATGAAGGGCATAAAATATAACAGGGCGTTTCTGCTTGCGCAATATACATACACCCGTTATTCATTCGGCTTGTCGACCACGTTGCACAGCACCTGTAGAATGTAGGCCTAAATGCTGCACATGGCACGTCGTGTGATTTTTCTTTGTCGATTTTCGTGGTTTCGTAGAATTTTTCGGCTGCATAAAGGTACATAATGCAGTCTGTCTGTCCGTCACGCGGCTATGTTGTGCACAAAACGGCTGAACGGATCGAGGTCCTGGTTGAGATGGAGACTTGTGGACCCAAGGCACATTGTATTATGTAGATGGGGGATCCCGACCTCCCCACGGCGAGGAGAGGGAAGCTGGTAAAAAAAATTTCCCATTGCGAAGTTTAGGACCAGTGCTTGCATTTATCGTAAGGAGGAAGACCACCACCAATCTTCTACCGAACTGTCATGATGATTCCAGGGGTGATCAACTTGTATGTTTGTCAATAAGGAAGACGAAGACATTGTTCGGATAATTTTCGCTTCATTTATTGATTTCTCTGGACCTTTAAATTATCCAAACTAACTCTTAACTCTATATTCTAACATATTAACCTTCTAGACTGACATTCTACGACTAACTAACTAACTGACTTACCAAGACCGACTGACTGACTGACTGACTCCATATACAAACCAGCAATCTCGCCTAAAGACTGCTCCCTACCAATCATCGAACAGACTTTACATAGCAACCAATGAACAACGATTGACGTCACTCTGCCTCCAGCCAATCACAATACAACGCTTGTTTACATCTACTGAGGCTATAGCTAATCTCCATATTAACTATCACTGTTACACATTCAATGATTCGAGGCGGCCTTCGCTAAATTACTTTGGTTTCCTGTTGTAGATTATTACTTGTGATAATTTCCTTATAGAATTATTAGTATTACGTTTCCTTCTGTTTCTGCTATTTTTTTTATAAAACGAGATGAAGGCGTTTTCAGAATCAGAAAGGTTTTTACTGTATTGAATATTTTCTGTTTAGGCCTAGGCATATTGTGTGCCTTTCTTGTAAGTGTGACTAGTTGAGATCTCCAGACTCCAGCTGTTCTTTATGAAGAAAAATAAGAAGGAAACTTTTATTACCAATCTGGCAGCTAAACAGCTGAATAACTAAATACAGATATAGGCCTAAGTAATACGTTCAACAGTAGGCCTATAAGAAAAAAATCTGCATCGAGACGTGTTTTGCATGCCACGACATTGACATTATTCTTAGCACAAGTTACTAACCTCTAAAACAGTTTTTTGTCCACCGTATACATTTGCATAGCAATGGTAAGCACTGTTCGCCCACGTAAGCGTGTATGCTACTGCTGAGTGCTCACGAAGAGAGAAAGGGGCGAGGAGAGTTGAGCTGTCACGGGGGAGGTGCAGTGAGGAGGGACAGAGTGCAGGGGGTCGGCTTTGTTGCATATTGCTGGAAAAACGACTGTTTTGAAAATATGACGTCAACTTGGTGATGGCATCACCGCATCAGCATAAATTCAGTACGCCTGTAGGGAAATTGTCGGAACTGACTGCCGTTCGTAAATAGTCAGCGTAGTTACGGCTGAAAACTGGCTGCAATATTCGTCCATTATGAACTTTTCAAGTCGTTTAATCAGTTTAATCAATTATTGGTGATTGGTTTGAAACCACTGCATGATAATACCGATTGATATTCTATATGTGAAATTGAAATTTCCGATCCACAGAACTTCGTGCATATTAACTAGGTTCATAAATAAACATTTCGGTGATTGCTGTGGGAGATTGTAGCTTTCGCGAAAGAGCAATATGTGGCCTAAACGTTGATAGAACCGATTCAGCTTGCTCGTTGCGTTCAGAAAGTCACGATGCACATAAGTTGATATTATTCACTTAAAGGTATAGTTAAAGGACACTTGATGTAGCGCCTCTTTATGAGCGAATTTCATCACAGAAGTGCTCAGGTATGGCACGCGTTGTCAAGGGATCACACCGTTTTACCTACCACCCGCGCGTTTATCCACGAATAGAAATAATAACTGCCTTTGTCTTCCCAGTCGAAACCAGTCCTCATTTACTAACCATGGATGTATGGAAGGGGGAGTTAGCAACAGTGAGTAAACCGCATGCCCAAGAATGTTACGTTCCATACATGACGGGTATCGCAGTTGTTAGCTGTTCAAACCGTCACGCCTCACTAGGCAAGTATGCGTACGCAGCTAGCCCACAGCTGCTACGTGGAGCGTAGGGGCCAAGCGTCGAGTCCATGACCTCTTGTGTCGCTAATCACGACGTTAACCACTGCACCACCAAGTCACCCAGACTTGCGCGTGCTTCTCGTATTTACGACGTCAGCGACTGTTCATTCGTGTAGGCCAGGCTCTATCAAGTGCACTGTCGACTTCGCCATGTACTTTCGGTCACTCACATCGATTGCTCGACGGCTTGTAGCCGCCATGGACGGCGCTTCTGTCGCTCACGTACGCCTGAGCCAACATAGAGAGCCGGCGGTCAGACACGAACAGACCCACTATGCAAACATCACAACAGAACTGACCGCATTTGACCTCTGTTCTTGGTAGTTACCTGTTTCACTCGTACTCGTGTAAGCATAGGCTTGTGCGAGTTGAGCCTATAGACGTGAATTACATTCAACTGAAATTACGTTATTATAACTGATTGTAAATGTACTGTGAGAACAGATTTCTTTGCTGTATAAATGTTTTGGCGAGAATCAGCCCCAACTTTACACTCTATGACTATAGTTTAAATACTTAGGTGTGCACTTTAAATGTGGAAATCCAGTTAAAAGACATTTTATGCTGCCTGTAATAGTATCTTAGCGAAACGTCGTGGACCTGATGAACCTGTCAGAGTTCAATTAACTCATGTTGTCTCCCATTGTTAGTGAATTGTATTGGTGCTTTATGTATGACACGGAATTCAGTTCAACTGTTATCAGTTTGCTAGAATGACGCTTTTAGAAGAATTTTTCACTATAAGCGTTTTAAATCAGTTACGATGCTTGCAAGATGCTTTTGGTGCTATGGACATTAAACACTTGTACTATTTCCATCGGTGGAATTTTCTTAAATTTTTGCATAAAAATGTGATAGTTGGCTAAATTTTATAGTTATGCATAATTCAGAGTTCCATATCTGTGATAATTGTAATATTGGTATGTAAATGATGATAAATTTCTAAGATTTAGTGATGGTGTTGTCAGTCATTTTCATGTGATTGCGACAACGTAACTGGTTGTATATCGTTTGTTCCACTTCTTGCGAATGAAGCCTATAATGCTATTATTATACTCCTATACTGATTACGTCACAACATTCTACGTTAGGCTTACTAGCATAAACTGTGACAGTCAGTGTCATCTTTTTCGGCAAAATATTTATAGGCCTACTAGCCTACGACTTCGTTTAAAATATATATTGCTTTCAAAGTATGCTTTAATATCAGATCCGTTGTCAACAGTACCCATACCGTCTGTATTCGTATCATTTAAAGTGAATGAACAGTAAAACAGGACTGTCAGCAGAAAAGCCACAGAGTGCTCTAACAACTGCCCAAGATTACCATGATGACCGAATTTCAGTTCTCGAACGCGACCATTGTGGGCTACGTGGTGGGTAAGAGTGATCGAAGTGAATATAGGCTAGCGTAAAGTTACACTATGCAATGGCGGCGGCGACGCCAGTATGAAAGATTGTCATTCTGCGTGTGAGAAATTTGATCTCTGTTTGTCGTAGGCCTATGTATACACATCTCATTACCCCGGGCGGGTACCTGTTGGGTGCGTGCGTGCATGTCTAAATGGACTGACGTCAGCCACACGCCTCAGTGATGTTTTCATGTCGGGGACATTTTATCTTATTTCTAATCATATGACAACGCGTTCTTTTTCAGGCTTGGACATGCCAAATGCTTGCTCTACAGCCTGCACAGTTTTTATTCTGCAGCTGACGTAAAGTAGACTTAGTGCTATGTCCCGCCAACTTTCCAAAATTACAGGTGAGCGACAGCCCTGTAAGTACGGTGTGTGACAGATTGGCAACAGCTGTAGCACAGACCTACACGGCGCCGTGCAATAACGACGCGACAATGAAATGAAATATATTAATATTTCATTCGTTGTGCAGTGAAAAAGGACCGCTAGCACAAAGAAGCAATCTGGACGATTCGGAAACCGCAAAATCGTGACAACGGCGAGCCGGATTGAGTTTCACTGAGACATTAGAGATGGCTAGGACAGTTCTACCCTCTGATAGATAGAAACTGGGTGCAATAGTAGCGAATACGAGTACGTCACGTAGTCGTGCACTGTTCACAAACCACACACGTTGGCGCTGTCACGCCACTGCACTTCTCACATGCGCACATGCTGTGCTGTAGTACAGGCCATTGCCCCCTTATGCTTAGCAGTCATCCCTGAAGGCCCACCCACGCTCATTCATGCTGTATAGTAGGCCTATAGCAGCCATTCAGTTTAGTTGAGCGTCGAGGGCGAGCCGAGTGATCTGTGGGTCGTGTGAAAGGACGATCCTGTCGCTCGTTCATTCACGCAGAGCTGAGCTACTAGATATCGAAGTCGTCGTAGAACAATCTGTTGGGTTCTCGATTCTTTGTTCTTTGTTGGCTGCAACAAGCATGTCCTTGTCCTTGGGTAAGGTGAAATCGCGTCTGTAAGTCGTCCTGGTTTCTTAGATTCTTATGCGCCCGTATAGGCAAAAGAGGCAATATTCATTCTGGTCGTGCTGTATGTTTGTACACTGGTCTGTGAGTCTGTCTGTCACTCTCTCCGTCTGGCACGGCAAAAGCATAGCCTAATGGGGTGGCCATAGATTGTCTAGTTTAGTTGAAAAATTAATTTCGGTTCACATATACCCGACAACCGATATAAGCAGTGTCTATGCATTGGACATGGATCATAGATAATTTCAGTCAACTCTAACGGAAGCAATGTAGGCCATAAAGGTTAGTAAATATTATTCAGACCATTTCTTTGTCTGTAGGTGTCTTAATAATTTCACTTTTGCACTTTACAACCATTCTATTACTGAGCGTTTATGTTTAGGTTTCGCAAATTCACCAGCATGCATATTTCAGCCTTTAATAAATGTCAACAGTTTTAAGGGAGAGTCACCCAGAGCGGTGCATATTATTGTCAAAAGGCGGCAACTCCCAATCGATAACTCTTGATTGCGCCTCTGAGTAAATCTATTCCGTACCGGTAGTACAGTACGGTAGTAATGTTAAATGTACTGTGTTTATGCGTTAAAAGCTTTATAGCTTTAGACGCGCTGTGAGAAAAAAATGCGATTATTGCAGACACGTCCTTGCCTATCATCGAAGCGATCAACAAGCGAACTGCATATTGTTGCACAAAAAAATGGTCGGCGTAATCAATCAACATCAAGTTGTGTCAATACCGTTGCACCAATTTTTTAATTTTTAAAAGCGTAAAATTTCGCTTAATTGCAGCAGTTACGATTCACTTTTTGCTGCCGCCAATGCGCCATCACCTCGATAATTACAGCTACGAGTACGTGTAGCTGCAGGATATTACTCTACAGTGCAGACTCTGTCGGTAATTAAATTGACTGAGTGCAGTGCAATGTACAGTTTCGAGCGACGAAACTGTTTGTCAGTCTGTGTAGTGGTCCATCGACAGTTGGACCGATGTCAACAAATGTAGCTGGTCACACATACTCAGTGATGCGGTGGCGGCCAAGGCCAGCTGAGGCAGCTTCAAAGTTGCGGAAGTTGGCTTGTATCCATGCTTAACAACACTGATTCCGGTTAACCGATAGCACGCCGTGTATATTGCCTGGCGCACTGCTCGTCTGCGAAGCAGCCCTCATCTTGGATGCATACTTGTCCAAATAGGCCTAATAATTTCTGCCGTTGTACGGCAGCACGACGTCACTTACTGGCTCGTCGGTTACTGGCTCGAGTTGCAGAGGGTGTAACTCTTCTTGTAACAACTATATTGTAGTCTCTGCCGCCGGCGTCAAACGTCAAGGAAATAGTTAATGATCCTTGACCGTTGTGGGCTTGTGAGACTTAACAGTGTGCTAGCCGAGACGCCTACTGGCCTGTTATGTATGAGGACGCATGAACTTAAGGCACGTAATGCCACGCATGTTCTATATCGGACATGAATTCGACTATAAATTATAAGTCGTATGTGAAAGTTTTATTTTCCAGACATATATGGGTTTACACGTTTTCAGTATGCGCACACGCGACAGTAAGAACGTTTGTGCTCAACAATGGAGAAGCAAGCGAAAACTGAGAGGATTTTCAACGGTCAACGCAGTCCGGTAGTAGTAGACTGCCACACTCGTCATGCACCCTCTGCTCATAACGTGGCTGTCGTTTGTTATTAGCCGTGTACTGACTGCCACATGTCAATATATTACGCGTAAGCCAACAGATCACTACTACGGTGATATCCACATAACGACATCACGAACCGCGTCATGAGCGTTCCAGCTGTAACCCTATGTGCCATGTGGTAGACCATGGTGCGAAATGGAGCTGTCTGGTTCAAAACGGAAACTCTCTTCGCCTTCCTACTGTTATGCGTGCGCGCTTTTGAGTTCGATGTTGAAGTTGTTGTAACATTTCAGCTGACAGCCGATTGTCGTATTAGGGAACGATAAGTTTATAGCTTATGTTACAGGAATGAATGGGTTAACTGCATCTGTTCTCAAGCAATTTGTGTACGTCATCGTGGAAATTATGCTTATTTCGCCGATGCTTGTTTTTGCTAGCGCGTAGCAGGCTAGGCTATACATGTATATATTTGTGATGAAACCGTGAGCTTAAGTTATAAATCTGCAGTGTGCAACGCTGTGCAACTGACTGCTTTGCGGATTGCAGTTCATATCTAATATTTTCCTGATCATGATTGTGTATGATAGCCATTTGTACAGTAGGCCTACACTGTGATTTGTCCACCGCGGTCATCATTTAGCCGCCGGCAACAAAGCTGCCAGAGGCTATATGATTTTTCCTCTGAGTGTTTATTTATTTTTAGTCACTCGCCCTTAATGTAACCAGACGGCCGATCACCACCGGCGCTTAGAACCTAGGTGTCGAATAAAAAATTTCCACAGACATCTCCATTAGCCCTCCACTACTTTTTACAGGGGGTCAAAAAGTAGGCCAATTTTTCCCCGATTTTCTATCCCACTTGCATTCCAAGTGCTCTTGTTTCAAAACCGAGCAATATATCGAAAATCTGAATAATGCACAGGATGCACAGATGATAGGCCTAAACATTGGCTGAGACATTTCCCCTATCTCTCCTCAACTTTTACAAGGGTCAAAAACATATTTTGCCTAATTTTACCGTTTTGAGCGCTCTGATCTCAAAACGGAGCAAAGATCAAAAATCTAAAACATTCCTTGATAACTACGAGGGCCTATAACGCCACTCAGACATCGTAAAGCTCGGTTCCCCCCAACTCCATGATCTACGCGGTAGAAATGCCCCCCCCCTAAAAATAATCGACTTAAATTGGGCATATCGCTAGCCTGCCAAGCAACCCTCCAGTCAAAGGCATTTCAGAGGTTGGGTCAAGGCCGTGCTCGAAATATCTACTTAAGACTTCTTACCCAACCCTCCCCCAATTTTAACAGTGGTGTGAAAAAATGCAAAAATGACTTCATTTTTTGACAAAATTCGCATTTGAGTCACTCCCGTTTCGAAAGCGAGAAACATGACGCAAATCTTAAACTGCGTTAAAAGCTTCAATCAGTGGGCGATTTCTTCTGAATGGTGGGGGGACGGGGGTAGTTGGGGGCGGAGCCCCCAGCGGGATCCAAGGGC
>Ga0126335_1002297_pt1 | contig 11360 bp, 5 predicted proteins | sample OlaspJWI45metaG_FD_108409 | JGI IMG/M metagenome (GOLD analysis project Ga0126335, IMG submission 108409) | Marine gutless worms symbiont microbial communities from Oahu, Hawaii - Olavius sp. 1 OAHU.JWI-45 metaG | ecosystem: Host-associated > Annelida > Digestive system > Unclassified | place...
CAACCTCCGCGGCCTCATCTGATTACTGATGATGGTCTGGAGTAAAAGAGGGAACATTAACATAACTGCTCTAGTTACTATAGCACAGTGCAATACTCTTGTTGCACGATGTTCTAGGCAGCTAATACGTGCAGCAGATTGGTTTTTTTGTCACACTGGGACCCTTACGCTGTGATTAGCCTAGATGCGGTTGCCTACGGTTAGCCTATAGTTCATATTGTAACACAGTGGAGTGGTTCTGGTGGGACTGAAGCCTATCTCGGTGGTCAACTGGCTTCCTTCAGTGCTTTGACGCTGTTAGTTGGGTCATCTGGCCTCTCGTCCCCGAAATGACCTATAAAGTGTCGAGTGGGACGTTAAACCTCTTCTCACTCACTCACTCACTGCAGACGCGGTAGGTTTAGGCCCTATGCTACATGACGATTTTGTACGTCGAATTCTTTCCGTCACACTGTGGACTGTGTCTAAAATTCGAAATAGCCATGACATTCATCAAGGTGTTTCTTTGCTAAATTTCCAAAAATATTAGATAGTAACTGCTTATACATTCAGAAGTCGTCATTTTCGAGTCCACTTAGTCTAGGAATTGCAATGACGTAAGATCCTGGCGTATGCAGTTTTCCCACAGGGTTTCCAATGTTAGTCAGCTCAGCTTGTAACCTCGCAAAAGTGACGTACGACCACACTCCGTACTCAGTAGCAGACTAATCTGCACACACTAAACTGCACTCTTCAGCTGCTAAACTGAAGAGCCGTAAAAACCTGATTTCGAAGCTAGCGCTCGCTACATGCGTGGTCTTAATGTAAGTACGACGTTCATTGTAATCTCTACACTACTACAGGTAAGCTACACATCAGTTGCGACTTAAATTGCTGTAGAGTGTGGAGTTTGGTCAATATTCTGAGATCGTGCAGAATTTCCGACTGGTCAGAAACTGGCGCAAAAAAGGTACATTTTACAAAACGAGAATTGTGTATTTTAATCTTTCTTGTTTAATGAACAGGTGTATAACACTTGATAATATGTCACATCGCCCGGATTTTTAAGAAGCTTCTCGTGCTTAACTTTGAGCGAAATTCCTACATGGACGACACCAAATTTTACTGAAAATGTCTTCTAGCAACAAATTTTCCCCAAATTTGCCAAAAGCACCGCGGCCCACGTATCTTAAATAGTGGAAGAATCTTGCATCATTTTACGTAAATAAAAAGTCGGGGGAATATACGTTGCCCTGTCAGTTCTCTTCGGCGCTACGGCGAGGACGCCACGCGCCTCGGTTTGTTTTTTACTGGGCGGTACATCCCAGGCTTCTGACGGCAAGTCCAGGTTGCATGATGGTATGCTTTTCATCTGCTATTGAAACCATTTCGCACGTTGCGTTGCAGATGATGTCGTTTAAACAGTTTGGCGTGTGCCAGGTCACATTACAGGGTTACTGGCCGGGCCTGCCCCTGGGCCCGGTCACTAAGACACAGCTGCTGGTCCCGGCGTTACATGTGCACCGAGAACGCCTCTCACAGCTCCGAGGCAATTGTTTGTCTTTGTGACCGCGACGAGAGCACTCGCTGATCGCGTCTTAATTTAGACGTCCTCTCGATCGTCCGACCGCACGGCTTTGCTTTGACGACCGTCATCAAACAGCGAACGTCGTCGCTGTTATGACCACCCGCCAGCCCCTTCCTTCATCTCCCCTCGCCCTGCCGTCATCCGGAATCGCCCGCAGCAAAGTATACTCGAAATTCCTATCCAACAGCTGACAGTCCGGACAGACGCGGCTCTAACGCGTGGCACTAGTACATCCTTAAGTTCAAATTTTCAAAGGAGCTCAGCGCCGACAGTAGCCATAGTGTTTCACGGTATGCTACCCAAGAAGCGCTTGTTGAAAACATCTCAACCAATGACCGGCTGCATGGGAAGGTAATGAGCAAGAAAGATAGCCAAACGTTGTACCATATGGAACAACGCTGACTGTCGTTTTAGTCATGCTGTCCCACGTTACGATATCGATACCATAAGCAAACATTTAACATGTGCTCAAAAACCGACAGTGCAAGGCACAATACAAGATCACCTATACACGCGAAACGAATACTATTTTCGACTTACAATTGGAGATAAACATAAAACTACTTTGCCGATTACGTCATTAAAAGTAATAAAATTACGCTTTGATTCAAAATGTCAGTTTTGTTGATTGGATGTCGTCTGCTAAAAATTAACACAATGTGAAATACATTTCTTCCATTATAAGAATACCGTAACAAAAGTTAATTCGAGTAAGGGCTTTCATTGAATAATTTATAGAAAAAGTATTTTTTAAATCACATCGATACCGATCAAGGAATTATTTAATCGGCAAGCGAAATTTTCTATATTATACTTAGTGGAAAATTGAAAACTGTCTATTTCCGTTTAGTGATTTATGAACGTACAAACCGTATAATGCAGAAAAAGTGAAGCGCACACACTACATATGTTCTGATTTATAACATATTTGACAAAAATGACATTAATTTTAACGCACTTTTCTTGAGTAAGAAAGCAAATACGACTTTAAACGTCATTAATTTGTTACGTACAAGACATGACAAACAACTATAAAAGGTGACACAAAACAAGAAATATAATTAAACAGTGTCCGAGGAGAGCACAAACCTGCGCGCTGCGCTGTTTTGCGACCGTGACCTTGATATTAACCCAATGACTTTGAAACTCGAAGGTGACCTAGATATTCTAAATATACTTCACACTGAAAATGAAGCTGCTAGCTTAAAGCATTAAAAACTTAAAGCTTGAATTAAAAAAATACGAAAATATGTCTCAAGGTCAAAAGTGTAAAATATCCGAATTACTTCGAGCGTTATTGTCGTAACAGATATTCCAATCAAGCACCAGCATTTCCGACTAGTAGTTTTTGAGTTGCACGCTACAGCTTTTTCGCTGCCGTGACCGTGACCTTGGACTCATGACTTTGAAACTGAACCGTGACTAGATATTTTGAAGATGTATCTCCATACCGAAAATGAAGTTACTAGGTAAAGCCATTCGAAATGTAGAGCCTGAGCTAAAAAAAATACGAAAATAGCTCTCAAGGTCAAAGCTCAACTGTCACCAACTCATAATCACTTCTAGCATTCACCATGGGACATATTCCTACCAAGTTATATCGATTTCCGACCAGTAGTTTTCGAGATTTTGTGCGGACAGACGCACAGACACAGACAGAAGCCGGCAAAAACAATACCTGTTCGCGGCATAGCTGGCGCGCAAGTAATAAAACATAAAATACAAAGATGGATGCCACGTATGGTATATATTAGCGACGGGCGAAGGCAAATCAGTAGCTGGGACAAGCCAACTGGCCCAGTGAGTCTTCACCTGTTACAGTTGCGACACTGGCGGCATCATCATCATCATCAGCAACACACGCTAACCGACCGACATGCGCCGCGATTTCACTCGACAGCCGCGCGATCACGTTTCCTAGTCGCTTTGTCTACGCAGATCGTTCGCTTAACAGACTTGCCATTCCTATGCGTTCCGGGACGCACCGCCGCGCGGACTTGTCTTAAATTACGCCCCAATCAGTCGCGACCATCTCGACCGTTTGATCCTTATCTGCGGCCGAGACGTCAGCGCCGCCCAACGGCGTCGGTAATTAACCGGAACAAAGCGTCGCATCTGTGAAGAGGCAACCGCGCGTCCGTCCGGCGTGTCGTCCCACCGGCGGTTGAAAGCGCCCGCGAATTCCATCGTCGAACGAAAATCTGTTTTCAGTAGAGTTACTGTGTGTGTGGCGTGTTTGATTTGACAGATGGCCGGATGCCACGGGCGACAGGCGCTAACGACTCATCAGCAAGGTTGGCACAGGAGGCGGATCGACGACGATCATCGCCACAGCCGCAGCTGCCGGTCATCGCGGTCCCAGGGGTTGCCGTCGCGCCACTTCCGTTCACCCAAAATTCCGGTCTTCCGGTGAGCATCTGTGAACGTGTGAGGACAGTTGGAACGCTGGCCGACGGTCCGTCCGTTCGTCCAGAGCTGCGTCAACGTCATCCACTCGACTTGCAAGCCGCCAGGCTGGCCATGATGACGTACTTCGGTGGCAGTCTGTCGGTGTCTCCGGCTCTACGAGTCCCGAACGCCCCATATACACCAGTATTACCGGGCTCATTGTCGTCAGAGGCAGCAGCGGCAGCAGCGGCTTCCTTCCTCTGTCGTCCCCCCATTCCACAATTCCTATCCGGAATACAGTCGCTGGATCACGTGAGTGCGAACCCAGCTGCTGCCAAGATGGCATTCTGGCCCGGAATTCAGCGATCATCTGGCTGCTTGCCGAACACCGAATCTCCTACTCGACCGTCAGACGCATCGTCCCCGGCTCACGAGCCGGCAGCGAGTACATCAAATACTGAACTTCGTCCATCACACACATCGTCACCATTCACAGACGTCGGCCTCCAGATGATGCTGTCCGCCGTAGACCGCTACAACTTGACCGCTGCCAGACAAGAAACGTCAGAAAGTCGAAATATTTCCTTGGAAGACGTCGTGGGCGACCAGTCGACGTCATTGCCCAGTCGACGACCGGAAGCGCCTCCGCACTTCCGCTGTGATGCCTGTTCCAAGAGCTACTCGACAGCGAACGGCCTGACGAAACACCGGGAGTTTCACTGCACAGCGGCCCCGAACGGCCGAGCTCGGCGCCAGTTCGTCTGTCCTCATTGTACGGCGGCGGCGGCAGACACTCCGCGGATACGCGACCAGCCGACCAAGACCTACTCGTCCATCGGTGCGCTCAAGATGCACATCCGGACGCACACGCTGCCGTGCCGCTGTCAGCTGTGTGGCAAGGCGTTTTCGAGGCCTTGGCTGCTACAGGGGCACCTGCGAACCCACACAGGTGAAAAGCCGTTCAGATGTCCCGACTGTCACCGAGCGTTCGCCGACCGGTCCAACCTGCGTGCCCACGCGCAGACACACGCCGACGTGAAGCGTTACCAGTGCCAGTCGTGTGCCAAAACATTTTCGAGAATGTCATTGCTGCTGAAGCACAAAGAGCATGGCACTGGATGCTGCTGATGGAGACCGCTTACACGTTGGCCTTAGGAAAAGCACTGTGTAGTCTGTGGATGCCTTTAAACCATTGTGTCTTGATTATCTGACTGTTTTCATTTCTGTGTTTGTTCACTAGTGACTATTTACTGATGACAAGTCGAACTGTTGAAAACATTGCAACGTCACGGTAGACACCAGACTTTTAGTCAATGTACAAACATTTTGTCTCCAAACGTAGGTTACTTTACACGATGCATGTACTTGTTTGAATTTGAGGTTTAATACTGTAGCTAATTAGACAGTGTGAATGTGAAACACTTGAGTTAATGTCTGATGTGATTATTATATATGAAACTTTATTCGTCAAACAATGACAGTAACTACCGGGTATAGCAACTAGACAGATAGACATTGTAGTAAGCCTATTTTTTGGTCTGCTGTGATCATCACAGATGCTCCTGTAGGCCTATAGGCCTATCTGCTAACTGATATGATTGTACTACGAATATCTTAGAAGATACAGGAAGAGTTCATCACATTAATACTGCGAAATGCTTTAGTGCGATACATTCGTTTAATGATCAGCTGACAAAATAGTAAAAGTGAATAAAAGAAAGAGATGAACAGTTTAGGCTGCACCGAATGCATAAGATGCGGACTACTGCGATCGATGATCCCCGGTGTCTGTCAGGCTGACTGTCACACAGCTTTGCAGTGCAAACACGGCTGAACGGATCGAGGTTCTGCTTGAGGTGGAGTCTCTTGAGACCCATGCAAGAAGCAGTGTATTAGACGGCAGTCCCGATTTCCCCACGGATTAGATGCGACCTTCGCCATATTACTTTGACCACTTGTACACCGTGGGCCATAGAAACATGCCACTTTTATTTTGGCTGTAACTTTGTCAAACGCTAACCAATCTTCAAATTTTTTCCACGGCTGGAAAGTGCTTGAAATTTACAATACAACTCATGTCACAGTTGCCACTTCACCCTAAATATTTTGCCGCTTTAGACGTCCAACTTTGTTCAGAATTACTAACGATACAGCTTTAAAAACATGTCAGACGACAAAAACGAAGCAGTTCATGTTATGTCTTTAATTGTGTTCATTGTGTTACCATGTAATTTCTATAGGTTGCAAAACCAAATAAACCATTCTTCTTATACAACTAAATCTATATTGATACTGCCCAATAGTTATTAAAAGTGCCCACCATTTGTTCGCACACATGTTCAATGGCGTGAACGCCACTCGTCAAATGCATTGTCAATGATGCTCTGGTCTGTGCCGCGCCAACCATTCAGTCAGCTCTGCTTCAGTTTGTCAGTGTTACGCATCCGCCACTGAATTAAACTAAATTGAGGTTTGGACTATTCGGCAGCCACAAATTAGATTAACAGAAAGAGGTTTTGTGCTCGAGAAGTCGTACAGCGATCTGTGCTTGGGGTGCACGAGCACTACCAACATTTAGGCCTAATTACCGAAAGCCATTTGCTATTTCAAAGAATATTTAACAAGAGCCAAAAACCAAATTTATAAGTAAGCAATTAATAAATAAGTAAGCTAAAGGCATTAAAACTGTGCATCCAAAAATCAATGCATTTGATTTACAGTTTTGCCCATATTACCGGTAAATCGTGACTGTTGTTGTAAATTTTATGCGCTATCCAGCGGTGAAAAAAATTGAAGATCAGATAGCATTTGACAGAGTTATAGCTAAAATAAAAGTGGCACGTTTTATATAGCCCACGATGTATATCTAGTTAATAGGAGTCCAAATGTAACATATGGTTACTGTTATAGAAATCGTATTCAAACTTAAGTAGATTACATAAAGTATGAACAAATTATTGCTATACAAACGACCAAATTAGCCAGCCATAAGCGAGTCTTTGAGATCAAGTTACATAAATAAAGACTTAAGATTTACGCTTCATAGCAGTTGTTCGGACTGAAAATAGCTTTTGGCATTGCGGTTAAGACGACAGTGGACCTGCAGATCTGTCATCACCACTCTGTGCGATTACGCGCCTTCACAGACTTCTGAACCCCGCCCGGTCGTTCCGCTGTCGACCTGCAACAACTACTACAAAGCTGTTAATTGTACCCTTGAAAACTCGCTCGTCGCCCGCGGGCAACCAGCTTGCTCCGGTTGCGGACAGGCACCCTGCCACGCGAAGAGACGACGGCAAATTACAATCATCGAGTGCAACTTTTGATGTTTTGCCCTCTGCTAATTCTTTCCGGCGGTCACTACTATCGATCAAGATATGTACGCTCAACAACGAACGAGCGTACAATAGGTTATGCTGTGCATTACATTACGTCAGCTGCTGTGTGTGCCCTTCTTCGCGGCTAACTTACGCTGACGAATATAAGAAGTCATGCGCATTCATACAATTTTGCCATGGACATTGGTGTAAAATTCCTCCAGGAGCTCATCGCATGACTCCTAATTCTGTGTCTTTTGCACTTCTTTGTTCTGCAAGCTATACAAATTTGATTTGATCATAACGAAGTCATGTAACATTATAAAGTCCTTTTTGTTTTATAACGCTGCCCTGAAATCAGCGTGTTTTACAAAGAAGCGAGCTCATGTCGTATGATGGGAATGACGCTGATAACGACGTGACTGTTGTTTGCTAACAGGTGCTTTCTCATCTCATCTCGGCGGACATTTCTCTCACATCAACCTCCGCCACTGTCTATCAACAATGTGTAGTGTATGAGTTACTGACTAAGTTCCCTGAAGCCACAAAACCCCCTTAAGACACAACCCCCTCTGTGCCACGAGGAAACTAACACTTGCCTAACTTGCCGTGACATTAACCCCATGACCTTGAAACTCTAAAGTGACCTAAGCATTTTAAAGTTGTACTCTCAAATTGAAAATGAAGTTGCTAGCGTAAGCCATTCAAAACTTAGAGCTTAAATTGAAAAAAAATACGAAAATATGTCTCAAGGTCAAAAGTCAAGGTTAAAATGTCAAAAGCGCCGAATTACTTCGAGCGTTATGGTAACAGATATTCTGATCAAGTCCCAACAATTTCCGGCCAGTAGTTTTTGAGTTGCACGCTACAACTTTTGCTTCCGTGTCCTTGACCTTGGACCCATCACCTTGAAACTGAACCTTGAGTTAGATATTCTGAAGATGTATGAAAAAGTACGAAAATAGCTCTCAAGGTCAAATGTCACCAACTTCCAATCACTTCTAGCGTTCACCATGGCGCATATTCCTACTAAGTTACATCAATTTCTCAACAGCAGTTTTGGAGATTTTACGTGCGGACAGACACACAGACAGACAGACGTACAGACGCCGCCAAAAACAACACCTGCTAACAGCATGCGCGCAGGTAATCAAAAACACGTTTATTGAGCGACATAAAATCGCAAACGAATCAGAAGTGCGGGGGGGATGAGACTAGCTAGACCAGATACGGCGAATGGGCTACGTAAAAAGAGTTCAGTTTAAGTTCGCGCTTAAATATGCAAAGTTAGAGCTAGCACCGCTTCCACCATGAACCGTAACTTATTTCTTATTTCTAACCTTACGCTAACAATAACTATAACAGACTATCTTTATACTTACTGAATGCATGCGTAACCTGGTTTTTACGCCGCACCGAATGCATAAGATGCGGACTATTGCGATCGACGATCCCGTAGCGTGGGCGTCTGTCAGTCTGACACGCGGGTTACCTATTCGCCAGACGGCGCCACTTCGATGCGGCTATTACTGCCTTACCGTAGCCACTTGCATTGTCATGGGGGAGTTTTGTCGAAAGGGTTTTTGTTGTCGTGAGGGCGATATCTTCCCGTGCACGTCCAGAGTGTCGGCCGATGCCGTCAGGTGTCGATAACAGGTGAGTCTCAGGTGAGTGAACTGGACGCCGAGTCATTGTTCGACCGAACAAGTAGCTCATTTTGTGACCGGATCAGCCGGTCGCTCGCACCTGCAATTAACCTGGCGCCACCGACCCTATCATTAGGCACGCTTGCACTGCAGTCAGTCGGTTAATGATGAACGTAGCCTTATAAGGTTCACATGGAAGAGATATCGACTGACTTTTCAAAGCAGCCACTCGGCTATCATTAGATATCCTGCAGCTAACTAGGCATGTCTGTTCTGTGCTTCTATGTCGTCAATACTTTAAACAAAACAATCGAAATTCCGCTGTTTAAATAGAACACATTTTCAACATTGCAAGAACAGGCAAAGGTGACTCTACACGTGCTCAAAGGATTGCAATTTGCATTAATTACGATCAGTTCGCCTCATAAAGACAGAAGTTTTAGTTAAAACTTTACTTCAAAACTATGTCTTCGGTGCTTTACGACAAAAAAAATCGAAACTCAGCTGTTTAATTAACTTAACTATAATTATAATTATAATTATAATTATAATTTTTAAAAACTCTCGATATCAACCAGATGCATGACAATATAATTTTGGTTTCCGAAAAATTACACTCGAACAGAGAAGAGCTACAGCTTTGTTTGCGGAGAAAAAACATGTCTAAAAATCATGACTTCAGAAGCACAAACCTGCGCGCTGCCTCTTTTGCTATGCTGTAACCTTCACGTTCGCCCCATGATCTCGAAACTACCCCCACGTCAAAAGTAGTTGCTGGGTCAAGGCATTCAAATGTCATAGTTTTAACTGAGAACTGGATCACGAAAATTGCTCTCAAGGTCAAATGTCACCAAAATCCAGTTGTTACCGATGTTCGCGTTGTCTGTATGTCAGTCTGTCTGTCACGCGGCTCAACTCGGCTTCACTGTGCAAAAACGGCTGGACCGATCAAGATGCTGTTTGTAATATGCGAAATTGCGTTACACGGGGGTCCTAATCCCCCACTTAAAGGAAAAGGAAAACCCACTTTTGAATTTCAGGACCCCCTCATCTCAGTAACTGCTGAAGCTAGATATTTGAAATTTTGCAGGCCTATAGAGAGGTGGAGGCCATAACGAAAACTATGTAAAAGTAGTCATAGGGGTCGGGGACAGGATCACGTGACCTACTTTTAACTCCAACGCATTCCAGGCACAAGATACCCAGCTCACGTTTGCGCCTATATGCCCTCCTGTCCAGTGTCCAGTGCCAGACGGGAATTGCCGGTCCTATACGCACACTCCATCCCTCGCCCATTCGACACTGCTGCACGTATTGTATCTCCCCCAAGTGTAAATTATCTGGCCCATACCCACGACCCACCATTTTGCGCCAAAAACCTGAAATAATGGAGGCAAGCACCCTACCCGTTCCCGAGTTTTTAGTGGACAAACAAACAAACACACACACAAAGCGCCTTATATATAAATGTTGATGAACTGATTAACTCTTAAAGGTTAGCGGTTGTAGCTGTTATGTTGGTAAACAATTTTGGGTTGTATTATGTATGCAGACGATTTAATTTTGTTGTCTTTATCTGTGAGTGGGCTTCAAGCTATGCTGAATATATGTGATCGGTATGCTAATAATCACGCTTTAGTCTTTAATGTTTAAAAAACTTCTTTGGCAGACATCGTCATGTTGATGCTATGTTTTGATGAACAGGCGGATAAGTTTAAATGCTTAGCTATGCACTTTAGCTGTGGAAAGCATATTGATAACGATATTAATCCAGTTAAAAGACATACTTATGCTGCCTGTAGATTTAGCGAAAAGTGGAGCTGATGAACCTGCCAGAGTTAAGTTAATTAAGTCAGATTGTCTTCCATTGTTAATGTATTGTATTGGTGCTTCACGTATGACACGAACCTCAGAACAGCAGTTATCAGTTATCAGTTTGGTGGAATGACGCTTTTAGAAGAATTTTTCACGATAAGCGTTTTGAATCAGCTAAGTGCTTGCAAGATACTTTTGGTGCTATGGACATTAATCACTTGTACGATTTACATCGGTGGAATTTTCTTAAATCTTTGCAGAAAAGATGTGATAGTTGGTTAAATTTTATAGTTATGCATGATATAGAATACCATATCTGTGATAATTTGAAATATTGCTATGTAATTGATGATAAATTCCTAAGATTTAGTGATTGTGTTGTCAGTCATTATCATGTGATTGCGACAATGTAACTGGTTCTATATCGATCGTAGTTTCTTTCATTTTTTCTCTTTTGCTTCTTTGCTGTTTGTTGCACTTGTTGCGAATAAAGCGATTAGCCTAATATAACCCATTAGGAAACCTAAACTCCGGTCGCAGACCGCGAGCAAAGCTCATTAGAAGCGCCTCATTGCAGCGCGTATTCGATGCGGCTATCGCTAAATTACTTTGGCGTCTTGTTTCTCG
>Ga0126335_1002298_pt1 | contig 11359 bp, 10 predicted proteins | sample OlaspJWI45metaG_FD_108409 | JGI IMG/M metagenome (GOLD analysis project Ga0126335, IMG submission 108409) | Marine gutless worms symbiont microbial communities from Oahu, Hawaii - Olavius sp. 1 OAHU.JWI-45 metaG | ecosystem: Host-associated > Annelida > Digestive system > Unclassified | place...
TATAATGATTAATCATTTAACTGACAGCACCTGAATTTCTGTGGCCACCAAACTGCATACTTTTGTGCTGCATGTTTCTGGTAATCAGTTGATTATAATGATTAATCATTTAACTGACAGCACGTGAATTTCTGTGGCCACCAAAGTGCATACTTTTGAGTTTTGACATTTTTTTCCAACCACCCTTATCAGCTTTGTTTTTTCTCTTGATTCAAATTGCAGGAAGTTATTGAAAATTTACAAAAAAAAAACTTGACACCGGTGATAATTTTTTTTCACCTGGAGCCAGAGATATAGCAGATTTGGTCCATTCGATAGCCAAAGTTTTGTTTATTGGTTACTTCTAGTTAAAGAGATAAAAGTTATTATGCACGCTTTGGGCTGCCTTGAGTGACAATTGAGTGTTAATTGTCACATTTTCTAGTTTTGAAGGATTTAGGTCGAGTTAGGCAGAGGAAGATCACAAGTTAGCAACTAAGATACAGGATAAACAGCTGGATAAAGAAATATGGAGACTTGGAGGGGTTTCACGTGCTGCTGGGGGTAGCTGGAGGCGGTAGTGCAATTAAAACTGAGGTGGAACCTGGATGGGAAAAATGGTCTGGCCAAGATGCTAGGAGAATGCATTTGTTGGTAGTGTACTGACATATGCTTCTCCTGCTGGCGTAATGATGAATGATTGGCAGATACATTGTGTTGATGCGTCATTGTGGAAGTGGGGATAGGATATTCATAAGCTAAACTTCCGGACGAGCTGCGCTGGCTGTAGTGCACCGGTAGACCGCTATTAGTATCAAATAGCTCTGCCATCCTGTGATAATGCTTCATCATCATCATCACCTAGCATCTGGTGAGGGGACATTCTCTCCCCCCGCCGGACAATTGCCCCTTTGATAGTCACCCCTCTGCGAGTTTGCGCGAAATTCCTAAGGTAACTTAGAATTGAGTTTAGGTTACTCGTTCTAAAGAAGGGAAGTTGTTTGAAGGGGTCGTTTGAACGGAGGCGCAGAAGTTGGGGGCGATTGTCGAGGGGAATGCCCTGGAATCGTAGCATGTGTAACTGTGCACTTGCTGGTAACATCCTGCTGTACGCCGGCTGCTGATTACAACACGGCTGTGGCAGCTGATCAGTTTCATGTTTGCGGTGGCTTATTGCCCTCCTCATCGGCTCATTTTTTCACTCATATTACGTCGCCTTATGTGTACTGTCTGTAGTTATACGAGTAGTTTAATGCTGTTCCTTAGCCGGATATTGTACTAGCCGCTCGTGAGCAGTAATTCCTAAGTAGGTCAGGGCGCCGTATTTTCTTGTTTTTGATCGGAGTTCGTTAGTAGATCTCTGCTTGCGAGATTACAAGTTTCTGTGTCTACTGGTTACCATTTACAAAAGTTAAACAATATACACCCTGGTTAAGAAACGACACTGACACACAGAGAGATGCGATTTGGACAGCATCTATGATTAGCTCAGCTAGACTGTATGCAGCCGAGCGCTAGAAACAGTAATAGGCATTTTGTAGCATGTTTTTTTGTTATAAAGTTCAGCACAGGAAAAGCATTGCTACTGGCATTTGTATTATTGTCTAACTCAGTATTGTAAATATTCACGCTGATAATGTCCACTAATTTCTTTGCCAATAGAAACAAATTTTCATTCCCACTATTGTGGGGGTGGTTTTACCAGGAGAGGATCAAACAGTCATGACCGTTTCATGCCAGTTATTTCCTTGCCAGTGCTCTGGTTTAGTAGCCATTATTTAGTTGTCTAGTCTGTACAAGTGCAGCCATTGTCTGTCTGGAAGAATCATTCTCTGACTGATATTTTGACTGAGAAGTTGCATGCTAGAGTCTTACTTGTTCATTGACCGCTGAACTAAGCTTACAGCAGTGAGTTGATTGTGAGTTTCGTTTAAACCTGGTACTGACAACACTACAGGATATTAATTGGTGTATTCTTCCGTCTGTCCGTTAACGAGCTAGCAACCATGCAGGCTCCAGTCACTGCTACAGCGCGCTGCAGAGTGGCGCCACCTAGTGAATGCAGTTAAAACGTACTAGCAGTCCAAGCAGTCAGTAACTGTTTTGTAGAGATGATGAAGCAAAACAAGAGGGAACGAAATTTAATGGGCAGATATTTCACAGAAACCTTTATTGACTACTGAGGTATTTTTCGGTACTCAGTTTGCCCCCCCCCCCTTGAGATATGTTGTGTAAGTGATACAGCTGTTTCGCATCACTGACTTTTGTATCGTTAGACTTAGCCATTGATAGTGTTATCGCCGCCAGTGGGACATTGAATGCTGCCGTGTGGCAATCTGTACATTTCTCAGCAGTGCCGCCCTATGTAGTACCATCGGTGCTTTGCTCTGCCTAGCTGCTGTTGTGTTTAAGATACTGCAGCTGATAGGACAGGCTGTGTTTACGTCGTTTGTACACTGTATACTGGTCTTTGGACATCTTCCTTCAGCTCCTATTTAGAATGTACGTACTGTACTGCGTAGTGTGTAGTGTGCAAAGCTTTGTTCTTTGCAATGTCTGATCTCTTTGGATAAGAGGGAAGATTATCAGAGAACTGTTCTGTGCTGGATTTTTTAGCATACTAGTTACTGTTGTACACAAACTGATAAATGCGTGCGCACTGCACAATTCATGTTGGCAGATGTTGATATTTCTCTGCATATTTTTGGAGTATTTTTGCACGTCTTAAGAGTACATTTATCGACCATTTTGTAGTAGTGCTATATTTAGCAATATATGTATAAGCGTGTTTTTGTTAATGCAATTTGATTGTCAGTACTGGTGCAGTTGAGTGCCTGGAAAGTCTCATGGCTGAAATGATCTATGATACATGTGTTGAGTGGGTCACCAATTCTGCTCACTCCTTCATTTGTCATTTCTGAGCCCAGGAATGGGAATGTTAATAACCTAATTGCCTTAATAACCTCTTAATGACCTTAATAACCTTTTGTCATGATTTTTGCCTACAGTTTGTTGGTCTGTGTTTGCGTGAAGGTGGTGTTAACTGAAGCTTCGGAGCAGTTCAACTGACGGAGCTTAAGGCTGGCTTCTGGTTGAGAAGTTTACAGTTTATTTCAGGCTGTGGGAACCTTCTTCTGCTGATGTTCTGTGTGGTAATGTGATAAACATAGTTTGTTGGTAGTCATATTTTTGGCGCCAGGTCATTGTGTATTCAAGTCCTATCTGATGTCGAATGTGCTGTGATCCTGGAGAGTCATGGAGCACGGTGATCACCAGTTACACCAAGATCATGATCAGGGACACTTTGAAGGTCAATTTCAGACCGGCTTTGACACTTTTGTGATGACAGGAGATATGATCATTAAGACTACGCCAAAAGTGGCAGCGCAGACTCGACCAAAACCAGACAAGCCAGCCACGTCATCTGTCATTCATATCGGCGATCATACCCTTGTCAGTAACTCATCGCCAGATTTACAAGAGTTGACAGTGAACGGTGGCACAGAATTGGAAGTATTGTCTGTGGTGCCATCACAGGCCGACGTTAGTGGTTATCCGGGATTTCCCGATATTCCAGTTGAGCTTGATATTCCACCAGATGATATATCCAGTGAGGATGAGCGATATCGACTTGGTTATTTGGTAGATCTGGACGTTAATAATCTTCCACCACCGCCTGCTGAATTTCTCGGTGACTTTTCCAATGCGCATCCCACTTCTGATGTGGTTGCTGAGGAAGACGGGGCTCCAGTTTGGCAGATGTCTGGTTTACCAGGGGATATTGGTCGGTCAGAAAACTGTCGGAGTAGTTTGGATGAGGCCATTATGCGGTTAGAAAATGAGACCACATCGTCCCAGCCATGGATCAGTCAGAAGATCCCAGACCATGCTGCTGGTGTGAGTATTGAGAAGGTCTTGTCTGCCGAAAGAGCAAGTTCTTCTGGTAGTCTTGTACTGACTGGGACCTCCGGAGTTAGAGCCAGTAGGAGTCAGGATGACTGGTTGCAGCATGATGACAGTGGTGTAGGGTTTGTGAACATAGATGTGGAAGGTTCATCTACGTCTGTGGAGGCTCTACACTGCGCCTTGCCTGGAGCTTCTCTTAACAGTTTTGATGCTCGACTCTGCCAGAACAAGTCCGGAGAAGCACCATTGTTGCGGCAGTCAGCTGATGATGTTAGACATTGGAATAATGTCAATTTATTTTCGACGTCTGGTGCAGACGCAACAAACGTTCTTAACTCTGTAGACAGGGCATTAGAAACTGAAAGTGCACAGTCTCTGGCAGAAAGGTCTATGTACTGCCACGAACATTCTTCACCGAAACACACCTCTGAAGGTGTGGAAGGGTCTCGACAATCTTCCGGTGGTCAGAGATTGCTCGGAGGTGGTAAAAGCAGTCCGGTTAGACGTCCTCCACCTTATCCCAACGGAACTGACTCGTCTGTTGACTTAAGCAATCCGACAAGTTATAATGATGTTGCTGACACAAATCGTACACAGCTGAAGGATGTTGATCACCCATCAGCTTGTCGACTTGCAAAACGACTTTACCATCTCGATGGGTTCCGAAAATCTGACGTCTCCAAGCACCTGAGTAAAAAGTTAGTGTAGTTCTTATTTTCAACGTTAATACTTTTGTATATCTGTTACTAAGTAGTATAAATTTGGTATCAGTTTATAACTGAGATGGCAGTAATGGCAGGTTATGGTGATGATGTTTGCTGTTGATATCATTGTGATATAAGTTCACTGCTAGCTCCCTATTATTTAGGAATGTGAACAGGTTGTTATAGCTGTAAGAATAAAATTTTATTATTTATAAGTATACGTATTATGTTTCGATAGCAGCATGGCTTAGTGGTAGTTTCTGTTATGGTTCATTATTATTCATAACAACCTGCTTTTTTCCACACACAAAGTCACTCTCAGTTTCATTATTAAATGCAGCACTTTCTCTGCAGCAACTTCTTTGTATTTTGCTGTGCATGAGGCAGTGAGTTTATTCGTGAATGTTACATTTGTAACATTTACCAACACTTGACTTTTTAATATGCTACCAGTACTTGGTTTATTACAGAGCAAAAAAGGAGTTCATTTTTTTCTGGTTGTGTTTATAGCAACATGTTTTCATATCTCGTCGGTGCAGAGTATGTGCGCTATTTTGACCTGGTTGACATGACACTTGACGTGGCTTTGCGAGAATTTCTGAGGAAACTTATTCTGGCGGGAGAAACACAGGAACGTGAACGTATACTTGCACATTTCTCCCGGCGATATCTCGACTGCAATCCCAGAAGTTTTAATTCTGAAGGTACACTTTTGCTGTAGGTTATAGATGCAAAAGACATTGTATTATTTTTGCAGTTTTGACTGTTGACTTACGTAACTTTTTGAGGTTATTGATATTACTACATCACTGCCCTATGTCACGTTTCATTGTGCAGCATTTGCAGTCAACTCCCTGAGTTCTGAAGAACTGATGGAAATTATCCAAGAACTGTTCTGTGCTGTATTTTGTACTAGTTACTATTCTACACAATGATAGGCATATGGGCAGTTCTTGTTGGCACAAGTTTAGATTTTTCTTTGCATTTTAGGCTGCACTGAATGCATGAGATGCAGACTGTTGTTACCGATGTGAGTCAGTCTGTCTGTCACGCGGCTCATCTCGGCTTCACTGTGCAAAAATGGCTGAACAGATGAAGATGCTGTTTGGGGTGAACACTGCTGGGGGCCCATTTTGGGGCATGTCTCCGCCGCAGATCAAGATATCTTCACCAAATTTGGTGTGTATGTAGTTAATGGGGTCCCCCAACATGCGGAATGGCCAAATACGCTTTCCTCCATAATCCAAAATGGCGGACAGCGGCCATCTTGAATTATTTGAATCTCCATAATGCGGCCGCTGATTGTCTGATTTTGCTGAAATTATGCATGACACAAACATAGGTCCCCAAAGGAATGAAAGCGTTGGCCTTAAAACCAGAAGTAGAATTACTTTTATTTGTCACTTGTATTTTTTCATTTGTACAGTTTACTGAATTTAGTACCATTTGCCAGTGACGCATTGAATATACTTGTTTATGCCATATGCTTATTTGTGGATATTCTGGGGTCATAACAACAACGAGGGGGTTGAACTGCCCTAACTCCACAATCCGCCATGCAGTAGTACATGGTACCATCGAGCACTTTTTCTCCATACTTATCATGTCATCAAAGCATTGGCATCACCAAGCACTACCTAAATATGAGGTACAATATATTTTGGACATACTGTATATTGCAAAATAGATGTCTTCAGCAGTGGCCAGTGTGCATTTGGTAATGTTTCAGATGCCTGCCATACACTGACATGTGCCGTTATGTTGCTGAATACAGACCTGCACAGACAGGTGGGCTGCTTTCATTGCTGGTTCTCTGTGTGCTTTAAATATTGAATTGTTAATGTCTTTAATTTCGTTTTTATTTTGTTTTCCTTGCTGGAGTGTAGCTTGTGCATGACACCTCACAACGCCATCGTTCATGATTTGCTGCTTTCTGTTATGCAGTGTGGATACCGAAGTTCATCAGTTTGATGTCGTCAGCGACCACTCGGAGCCACACCAAGCTTGGTATTTCCTGTGATCACTTCCAGGATGCTGGTGGCTTCTGCACTGCTGAATTTTCAGAATGCATTTAGAAATGTTCATGTTTGTGTCGTCAGTGAGACAGTCCACACTGGCACAGTAGATATTGACTCAGCTAAGTGACTATGTGTGAGTGTAGAACGTCGGCAAGAAGATGACTTTGAGCGAGTTCATTGAGAACCTTGCCAACCTCAATGATGGAGAGAACTTTCCATACCATGTACTGGAGAGTGTCTACCATTCCATTCGAAGGGAACCTCTCGAGTTTGACATGTGAGTTGTATATATATTGTGATAGTTTACAAATGTAGCACAGTCAGTTTGTTGTAAGACAGTCGTCATTGCTATTAATAACGAGCAACCATGAAAGTGTTAGAAATGGTACTGGTATTTGAAATGTTTCCACTTTTTCAGCAGTTAACGGACGTGCTAGGACACATATCACTATCTTTATTAGGCTGCATCGAATGCACGAGATGCAGACTATTGTTACCGATGATCCTGGCATTTGTCTGTCATGCAGCTCAACTCTGCTTCACAGTGCAAAAACGGCCAAATGGATCAAGATGCTGTTTTGTGTGAACAGTCATGGGGGCCTATGGAACATTGTGTTAGACTGGGGTCCTGATCCCCCCACAACGAGGGAGGGGATTCAACGCAGCCTTCGCCAAATTAGTTTGGCCTCTTGTTATATTTTTGTCATAATTGTATTAATCATCGTTATTGTCATCAACATTTTCTGGTTCATCGTCAGCATCTTTGAAAGCCAAAATTTGTATGTCATGTGCTTCAAAAAGAGGCATACTTTATCGTTGGATATTTTTCAGAATTTATTTTCAGGTAATATTGGAAACATGTTATGAGATGCCGCTTACTGTGTGTAATAAGGCTGTACCGAATAGGGGTTCTTGACTATTCGACAGAATACGAATAATTAAAACTATTATTCGGCCGAATACAAATAGAACTTCGAAGCAATGTTATTATCATTCATCATTGTTTACATTAACATCGTTATACTAGACATTCATTCTCATTTAGAATCATCAATTTATTAGTATGAGTCACAGTCATTAAACTTGCTAAAAACTATTCAAAGTTAAGTGAAAAGGCAGTCAGTTTTGTACTCACAATGCGCCAGTCACTGTCGTGGCTAGCCGATGTTACTGCAGTGCAAGTGAATGACTTCATATTCAGTCTACTTTTAACAGTATTATTTGGCCGAATACGAACACACTATTCGGCCTACCATTCGGCCTGAACAGAATATTTGGTACAACCCTAGTGTATAATGTTGTCGTGTGTATGATTGTCAGTGTTCTAGTGAGAGATGTTTTAGTGATGCACTGAAAGCTGAAACGTTTGCAGGGATGATGAAGCTGATGTCAGTGATGATGATACAGCTGTTGGAACTCGCGCGGCACCCAGTACTCTTGGACACAATCCCTTCCTTGACGTACGTGTAACACATTTTCTGGCTAACAGTCAGTTTTTGCTGTACCAACCGGATCTAGTGACGTAAATTACCGGTACATAATGAATAGAATTTGTAATTGCTGTGTTTTCTAGTAAAATGTTTGCTGTATATTCTGGGTACTGTAACACAACATCTTTGAATATCTGATTTTGTTTGAGGGTTGGCATCTGCTTAGTATCGTTTTACGTTTATCAGTAGTGTTAGTACAGGTCTAGAAACAGTTCTGGACCAGCCTTGGACCGGACCGGATCTGTCCCAGTACACTTTTCTAGCCGCTGGTCCAAGTGCAGATTTTTTCATTGTACATGCACACATGCCGTCAATGTTGACGAACAGCACGTGACAGTAATGTAGATGCCACTTCATATGATGGTGTGAAGACACAGTCAGTCACCGACAGGCACTGCCCCAACAACTCGTAAACAACACGACCACCCGTGCAGTGGGGAAGGTGTGATTGCTTTGATAAGTGGGCACTATCACAGTCCAGTGTCTAGGCCTACCTGCATGCTCTGCTTACTCTCTCTCAGCTCCATCTCCTATTGTCCATAGTGTGAAGTGCCCCGTGCTTGCTGATCAACCGTGTTACAGTGTCACTCAGCAAGTACCAGTGCTGTGCAGTTAGATGCTAATTGTTCAGGAGAAAACAGGAGTAGACATGGGCAGGTAACAACCTTGAGAGTTGTGACTGGCACCGTCGTCTGTCGCTATGCCCTGAACCGGTGGACGAGATGTGAGGACTGTGCATCCACAGAATTTTTGGATTCGCGGACTAACAGCGAATCTGTTGCAGTTTGTACATACAATGCTGCAGATGTGGTCTGATGCAGATCCTATTCCTTGGCCAGAATTTTTTTTTTACTGCTAGTAGTAGCCGGGCCTGAAGTATAGCAAGCACATTGTAACGAAATGTGCTATTTTCCAGGCCAGGTGCCTCATACTACAGTTTGTTATTTTATAATAAAGGTTGATACTAGAAGTAGGCCTATAGGGAACACACTGTACCTGGACTGCATATGTGGACCCAAGATGGAATGATTTTGCCATAGAAGCGGATCACTGAAGAAAACCGCGGCCTGCCATGGACTCAAAATTTAAGAAACCACTATTGCAATAGAGTAAATGAACAAATTGAGCTGCTGTGGCTGTGTGAAGTTTACAATCTATAGCAATTTAGCATCAGATTATTGTGTGCTGCGTGCACACCAGCCGTCATTTGGGGACGGTTGACAGTATGGCATACAGGCATCTGTATATCGCTAGCTGACCTGTGCTGCACTATGAATAGAGGATGAGTTTAACATCCCTAGCAGCATCTAGCACATGGTCTCTCGGACCAGACCAGAAGTAAATTGGTAGTTTCCGGTTCTGTCCCGGTACACTTGTATGTTGACCATACTAACACTGTTTGTCAGATAAATCATGTAAACACTTGCAGTGACTTTGTGTATTATAGTTGTTGTTGTTGTCATTTTGAAATGTTTTTAAGCTGTGCTTGACGGCGTGTTTTTGTCTTTTTTAGAAAATAATTTTTGTAACATTTTGACGTTACTGTAGCTTCCAGATCCCAACAAGACGACAGAATACAAGAAGGGTTATGTTATGAGAAAGTGCTGTACAGACCCCGACGGCCGCAGAAGTTAGTGTGTATCTTTGCAGTAGGATTTCCAGTTTACTAGATCATTAGTTGTTTTATCAATGTCATTATTATAACATTGATTTATACTTTATTTTTGCATACATAATGCAAGCCACATTTTCCTCGTTTCGCATTGCTTGAAATTGCGGAAACGTTATAAAAGCTGTGGCATCACAGGTTGTATTAACTCGTTGTTACTTCTGCATATGCAGTTTAAAGGACATTATTGTTCGGGCAATGAGAGCATGGCACTCTGTGACAGTTTGATATGTAGCGCTTTTTCTTGCTTACTTTTCCATATGAGTACTTGTTATTATGGACAATTTTGATATGTAATACTGCTCTTACTCTCCACACAATCATCATTGCATATTCATTGATTTTCAGAGGAAAGTGAGCTATGTCATTCATGTAGTGTTTCTTGATATTGTTCGTCTGTGTAGCTGCGGTGGGTCGGCGAGGCTGGAGAATGTTTTACGTGACGCTCTGTGATATGGTATTATATCTGCACAAGGATGAGCGGAGTTTTAAGCAGAGCTCTGCGTCGTTTGGCACTCCGACCAGTGCTGTGAGGATACATCATTCACTGGCTACACGAGCCACAGATTACATCAAGAAACAGCATGTGTTTCGGCTGCAGACGGCTGACTGGTCGCAGTCACTCTTCCAGGCCAGGTTAGATATTCTGGCCAGTGTCGTCATTTTAGCATTTTTGGTACCACATTTGTATTATTTTGGCATGCTTTTTTCTCAGCATGTCTTTGCAGGTTTTTAATATGATTTGCAATGTGAACAATATTTAAATTATTGCCATTGATGTAAAAGGTGTCATCAACTCATGATGCTTGTTTGTCACACTACCTCGGTAAACTATATAGTTTAGATTTGCTGCATATTATACGCATAGTTTTAGAACATTTAGTTCGTTGCTTGCTTTCTATTGGCAGTGCATCAGTACACACAGTGATACCGGGCATTAATTTGTGTATGTGTATTTTACTCCGTCAGCTGGCTGCCAGATGTGGTGCACTGCAGAGTGGTGCCACCTAGTGAGTGCAGTTAAAAATGCTGCCAGTTGAAGCAGCAGTCGTTTTTGGTTTACAGTGCATTGTGTGTTATCGTTAATAGTAGCAGTGAGGAGTGTATGGCATGGATCACTACAATCAACTATGTCGCTGCTGTCCTCTCAGCTCCACCATTGCCTGGTGCCGTCGGCTCTCAGAAGAAATTCCAACGACCGCTGATGCCATGTTCATACACAAAACTCAGTCTGGTACAGCATGGGCACAACTTCTGAATTACTATGATTGCGAGACTTGTGGAGAGAGAGTGGTTCATATAGTAAGTAAGTAAGTAGAATCTTATATAATGCACCAAAAAGTAGCTTATGCTGCATCATTTAACAGTGCATTGTTTAGCTGCAGTGGCCAGAGACGTAACACATCAAGTTGCTGGAATTCCATCAGACCATAGAAGAGAAAGAAAATACTGCAGTGAGTTATAGGGAAAGGGGTGGACAACTGAAGTCCTCAGTGGCATCCAGTGACAAAGTTTAGGTTGGGAGTAATGAAGCCAAAGACCACAGAAGCTGAACAGCTTTTTCTTTCTATTGAGTGTTCACTGGTTCCAGGA
>Ga0126335_1002299_pt1 | contig 11358 bp, 4 predicted proteins | sample OlaspJWI45metaG_FD_108409 | JGI IMG/M metagenome (GOLD analysis project Ga0126335, IMG submission 108409) | Marine gutless worms symbiont microbial communities from Oahu, Hawaii - Olavius sp. 1 OAHU.JWI-45 metaG | ecosystem: Host-associated > Annelida > Digestive system > Unclassified | place...
CAGCCAACATAATATTTTTAAAAATTTCCCTATCGCCATCTGGCGACTGTCGATAAACGTTTTGTCACATTACAACGCATTCGAATTGTACGAGTCACTTCAACCTTATCGTAGAAAAAAACAAATCGACATATAGAAGCAAGGAGAAACAAGATGCCAAAGTAATTTAGAGATAGCTGCATCGAATATGAGCTGCAATGAGGCGCTTCTAATGGGTTATAAGGTAAACTGTAATCTTAAACATAGAATTCTGTGCTTTCTACCCAAACACATAGAAGCATCATGGTTGTTTTTTGAAATGTCCAGGAAAGGGGATTTGGATTGGATAAGGGAATGTACAGAAGTGGATGGAGCTATGAAAAGACAACAGGGAGAATAGAAAGTGTAGATAGGGTTTCATTCCTATTTTCTTTACCATTTAACCATTTTTGACATTCAACAAAAAATAGAAGGCATGGTCCCCCTGTACAATTGTTTCCCAGTGAACCATTCAAATCCCGTTGTAATGTATATCATATGTCATATGAATTAGATGGCAATATACTTGCTAACATGTATCATCTGTGCCTCATAATGTTTGTTGCACATACAGAACTGTGGTCATAGACTCCATTGTAGCTATATGTGACAATGCACATGCATTGTCAGAAGCATATTTTTATGCTGTTAACAGCTGAGCTGTTACATTTTGAGTTTGCGAATGGTGAGTAGTGTCTGTTGAACGTGGTGCACATTGTTGCACAGATTATAAAATCATCATGTATGTCTGCACCATGGAGCACTCATAAGTACAGCTAGTGTGGGGAGTTTCTCCTGCCTTATACCCTTCACCCTCAGACATGTAAAGTAAACCTTAACCAGAACTGCAAAAACTGAACCAGAAAAGGTCTGAACCATAATTTTAGCAAATATAACTGGCAATTCAGTTCACTTGTCAGTAGCAGCATATACTTGCTGATCGGTCTTTCACACATGGTAACTACATGTATGCAGTTTTTTCCTGCAGTAGACTATACACACTGGTAGGTGTAGTGTTAGATGCCTACATTTTTGCTTCGAAAAGATTGCTATGTTAGTTGCGAATTACTCTGCTAGTTCAGTCTTATTTCAGATTGTTGCTTTGTTGGCCGATTTGATTTTCAGCAAACCATTGAATATGTTGTATGTTGGCATTTTTAGACTGCTTAGTGCTTAATAATCTAAAATTTAGGCCTATTGCTGTTGTGTGAGATTAACATACTTACCCAAGTCTGAAGTTTGTGTGGCTACTCATTGGTGTTGTTAGTGTATTTTTTCTTTTTTGGGGGTACATAATATGATAACCGAGTCAGACACAAATCTGGTATTGTTGAGATTATTTTGTTACAATGACCTGTATAGCGAGTTATTATTAGCACTTGCATTGCCTTGTATAATATACATTCCTGCTGCTTTTCATGCTTGAAGTGAGATAGTCAATTAAAAGTTCTACTGATGAATGTTTGTTACTGTGACCCAGGTTATGAGAACACCAAAAAGGGTCTGTCAACTAGAGGTGCACCGATATCGGCCGCCGATAATCGGTATCGGCCGATTATCGGCCAGTTTGCCGATAATCGGTATTGGCCATTTGACATTCAGCATTGGCCGATTATTTGTTTTAGTAAGCAAAACAACAATCGGATATTAGAATTTCCGTGAGGTCGTAATTTGTTTATTTTACATAGGCCGCTAACTACAGGGATGGGCTGTGCGGGCCGTAACTAAAAGCTACAAACTAGTGAAACTACAGCAGGAGTGTTACGAATCTACCATCATACCATTGTAACTTCACAATCGTTACAACATAACTTATTGAACGAAGATGCGTCCTGAAATAAACAATCGGTAATCGGCTGATTATTTGGCGCCGATAATCGACCAAAGCGTTATCGGTGCACACATCATTTCTTGTGTAGCATTTTAAGCTACTAAATGCAAAGTATCTTGTTTGTAATTCTGTTTGCCACCATATCGTTACATTGAAGCAAGGTGGATATCGTATATACACGATCTATCTAATGGCATCGTTGAGTGATACGTGTAATTATTTTTGAAATATCTGACATCAAAATCATCGCTCAGTTGTGCTTCATGTATTGAGGACAAATTGCTTCTGGCCCACTAGTGGCAATGAGTATTAACAATAGGCCAGAGTGATTTGGCAAAGGCTGCCCCGAATGACCCCACAAATGGACAGACACTGCACTCGTCAGTAATAGTCTGCATCTCATGCTTCAATGCAGCCTAAAAATACCGGAGCTGTATTGAAAACAGTCTACGTTTGCAAACACTGACAGAAGATTCTGTTTTTGCATTTCAATAACGTATGTAGTCTAAAGTTCTCAGTGGATGCTAGGCCTAACGTTATACCGCAGTACAACAGGCTTTTGTGCCACTGCAATAAAAGATTGCAGCAGCATTCACACGCATGGCTAATCTGAGTCACGGAGTTACAGGTCATTTCGGGACGATTTTTACACGTCAGATGACCCAACCAACAGCATCAAAGCACTGAAGGAAGCCAGTTGGCCCCCGAGAGAAACTTCAGTCCCACCAGAACCACTCCACCATACTACAATATGAACCGGAGGCAACTGCCTCTAGGCTAAGCACAGCATGAAGGTCTCAGTGTGACAAAAACCCAATCTGCTGGATGTATACGCTGCTTAGAGCATCGTGCAACAAGAGTGTTGCACAGTAACTAGAGCAGCTGTGTTAATATTCCCTCTTTACTCCAGACCATCATCACCAAAATCAGATGAGCCCACAGAGACTGAGGGATGCCTGGTTTAGTCGCCTTTTACGACATCCGGCCAAGAAACGGAGTGGGTCTATTCTAACTCCAGGATTGCACACGGGGGGAAGTCATATTATTACTGTTTATTATGCCAGAGATAGATACACATGTGATACTACATAAACAGTGGCAAACAAAGAAACTTAACTGCTAGCTTAAGGCATTCAAAAAAACAGAGCTTGAACTGAAAAATACGAAAATGTCTCAAGGTCAAAATGTCAGCTTCGAATTACTTACAAGTGTTATCGTAACAGATATTGCGATCAAACCCCAGCAATTTCCGGCCAGGTGTTTTCGCTTTTTTGCTGTCGTGACCTTGACCTTGGACCCATGACCTTGAAACTGAACCCATGACCTAGAAAGATATTCTGAAGATACATCTCCAAACTGAAGACGAAGTTGCTAGGTCAAGCCATTCAAAATACATAGCCTGAACTGAAAGACTATGAAAATAGCTGACAAGGTCAAATGTCACCAACTTCTAACTACTTATTGCATTCATCGTGGGGCATATTCCTACTAAGTTACATCAATTTGTGATCAGTAGTTTTCTTTCAACATTTTGTGCAGACAGACACATACACACATGCTGCCAAAAAACAATACCTATTCGCAGCATGTGTGCAGGCAACAATCATACCTTGACATAAAACATTCATGTACCATATATTGAGTGAGTGAGTACAGAGGCTTAACGTCCCATTCGACACTTTATAGGTCATTTCGAGGACAATTTTACAGGCCAGATGACCCAACCAACAGCGTCAAAGCACTGAAGGAAGCTAGTTTGCCACTTAGATAAGCTTCAATCCCACAAGAACCACTCCACAGTGTTACTATATGAACTGTAAGAAACCACCTCTAGGCTAAGCACAGTGTATGTGTGTGAGAAAAACCCAATCTGCTGGACCTATAAGCTGCCTAGAACATCGTGCAACCAGAGAGTTTCTCACAGTACTATAGTAACTATACAGCAGTGTTAATATTCCCTCTTCACTCCAGACCATCATCACTAATCAGATGAGGCCACCGAGGCAGAGGGGTGCCTGGTTTACTCGCCTTTTACAACGTCAGGCCAGGAAAAGGAGTGGGATTATCATACTGATGTGGCTAGCATTCACTGTCTGCCATACAGAACTACTGTTTCATATGGCAGTGACAATGATGGAATGTTACATTTTGTACAAAGACACTGACAGACATTGTTGATGAGCCAAACAATCCATAACACAAAGAATAATGCCTCAGTGATAAAACTAGTCACACCTGTAGCATACAATGGCTTGATGGACAATTAAGGTAAACAAGTAACAGTAAGCCACATGTATATATTATCAGATTAAAGAACAAGTGGCAAAAGTAACTTGGTGAAGGCTGCATCGAATACGTGGGGGAAATCGAGACTCCCGTCATGCAAGGTTCCTTGACCTAAGAGTCGCCACCCCAAACAGGACCTTGATCGTTCAGCTATTTTTGCGCAGACAGACAGACTGATGGACATTCACAATCGTCGATCTCAACAGTATCCATCTCAAGCTTTTAATGCAGCCTAAAAATGATCAAACCTACAATCTTTTTGTCTACTTCACTGTCCATACATCTATGTCAAACATCTTATCTGCCTACACAATAAATTGAAAATACTGAAATCAGACTGCAACACAACAGTGATAGAACATACAGTGTCACGTAACCAATAAACATGCCACTAGACACAGTCACATACTTTTATAGTTCTCCGTCTTTGAATGACTGGACACAATTAAACAAGAATACCTTTCATGAAACAGACAACCCTAGAGCAACCAATGATTGACTAGTCATCATCAATTACAACTGGCACAGGACACCGGGGATCGATGACCCCTACTTCATTGTCACAAGTGAGCATGACTTTGTTCTTTTTTCTTACATTCTCAGCTCTGGCAGAGACATGGTTTCTCTTCAGTTTTGTCTTTGCTGAAGTATGCTGATTATCTGAATCACAGTTGCTGACAGAAGCAGCCACTGTTGAAGTGACACACAGATTCATCATTACATGATGGTCAGGCAAACCAAGCAGCTTAGACCGATCACCAGCAGTGACATAGCTGATAGTAGAATACGGTGTGAAGTGAAAATCTTCATGTAGATATTGTCGGATCAACAGCTGGACAATAATTCGCTCTGCCTCGGTCCTTTCCATTTTGGTTGCAGCATCTGCTCCATCCACACGAAGTGCAGTACATCCTCGCCCTGACCATGCCTCCAACAGCTTCAATGGTGTTAGTCTCTGGTTGCAGGAATGAGCATTCGACAGAATGGAAAGCAGCTGATGGACATATGTTGAAACATCAGTTTTCGCAAGACTTGCTTTGTCTGATTTTTGACAATTGTCACACATCTGATTACACTCGACTGATGTCCAGTGCTCACTAAAGTGTTGTGCAATCAGCTGCCGTCGACAATGCATCAAATCAAAAGCATAACCTGCCATCGCATACAGTTTGTCAAGACCAGTTTGTTCTGTGAAGACCATTGTGCTGTGTCTGAAGACATCTGCAAAGCTGACAAAGAGCAGGCAATATGCAGGGCCTGTGATGTCACGACCAGCTCTACCGCTTTCCTGATAATAATTATCGAGTGACTTGCTCATGGAATGATGTATGACAAATCTTACATCTGGTTTATCAATGCCCATACCAAATGCAACTGTAGCAACAACAACTTGAAGCTCATTATTAGCCCACTCATGATGCACATAACTGCGGGTTTGTGGGTCCATGTTTGCATGGTAACAGTGAGCAGCAATATCCCGTTTACAGAGCTGAGACGCAACTTCTTCAGTTTCTTTCTGAGAGAGACAATAAATGATTCCAGATTGTCCAGGGAATCGTGTTGTTATCATGGAACAAATTTTATCCATGGCAGCTTCAACATTGGCTGGTTTTGAATGAACTTCATAAATGAGATTAGGTCTATTCAGTGGAGCACGAAAAATGGTGGCATTTGGTATAGACAGCATTTTCATCACATCATCAACAACATCCTGTGTAGCCGTAGCAGTAAGTCCCAGAATAGGAACTCCTGGAAACTGTCGCTTCATGACACCCAGAAATTTATAATCTGGTCTGAAGTCATGACCCCACTGAGAGCAGCAGTGAACTTCATCAATGACAATTCTGTCAAGGCGTTTGGCAGTGTAAGCCTTCTCGAGTCGATTCATGAACCGCTTGCTTTTTGCTAGTTTCTCTGGTGTAACATAAAGAAGTCGTAATGAACGATTTGATGCAATCATAGCATCCTGAACTGCCTTAAGCTTCTCTGGTGTTGTCGATGCACACAATAATGATGCCTCATGAATATTAAGCTGCTGTAGTGCCATCAGTTGATCTTCCATCAGTGACAACAACGGTGATACTACTAATGTAAAACCTTCTGTGATAAACGCTGGTAACTGGAAACACAGGCTTTTCCCGCCTCCTGTTGGCATAATGACCATGCAGTCCATTCCAGACAGTACTGCATTAATCACCTCAAGCTGCAGCGGACGAAAACTTTGTATTCCAAACAGCGTGCTTCGTACATGCTCTACATCAGCAGACCACGGAAAATCTGCCTTATCCCATAGTTTTGCATCTGCTGTCGCTGGTGTTTCCGGTTTTAAGACCTTCTCGAGTCTCTTTTTCTGTTTCAGAAGCTTCTTTTTTCGAGCCATAAGATGATCGATTTGCTGGTCAAGCTGAGACATCTCTTCCAAGACTGCGTTCAGCTCCTCTCGGCTATCTGTAGCCATTGTTAACTGTTTTTAAAAGCGCCTTACAGTCGAACGAACTGCAATCACATTATAGTTATTTTGCCGGGTAAAATGCAACATTTACATATTTACATGCAAAAATACTAATATTCTAAAACTCTAACGTGCTACATTGATTGAAAAAGCCCATAGACATCGTTACAATGCTCACAAACGTTACGGACACCGTTCCGATGGCGGCCGCATATCCAATACTGTATTTACGTCCACGGAGGCCGTGCACGCAAAGTGCAAAATTCAGTGCGTGGCTGCCGTGTACGCAATTCCAAAGTTACGTAAAGTTACAAAACGTCCGTAGGCTTTTGTATTAGCATACAAGCTCACCTCAGGCCTACTAATTATCATTGATCGGCAACGGAACTTTTATTTTTTAATTAGGCTAATACCTCAATCATCTTCCACCTGTTTATATCACATCTAAATCAATATTTTCCACTCACTTTACAGTGCTGTAAACTTAATGAAGGTGAGATTTGAATTTATTAACGGTTATCACACAATAACACAGCATGGTTAGGTGCTCAGGCAGACTATTCCAGATATTAACAGCCCTGGTAGACTGTTAGCAAAAATACTTGCGCAAATCGTGTTTTGTTCTACTTTTTTCGACTTAAATGGATTACCCCTAGTGATGGTGGGCTCCCTGTGCTTCCTACAGACTTCACATACTGGACATCCACGTTATCAGACAAAATGCCAACACAGACTTCACACGTATGTCGGTCGTGGAACTGCATAAACAACACCCGCCGGTTGAAATGTGAATTAGGGTGCGACGGTAAGCAGGACACATTTTTCATCTTCGTACACATGCAGTCTAAGTTTCATGTACTAATCACAGATCGTACATAAAATGTTGCGGAATGCGGATACAGTCCTGACAGCCGGTAGTAAAATTTTAGCGCTTCCTATACCGATTACTGAAGGACTAGTGCACCGGCAGCCGGGATTTTAATTGTTTCCATCTTCCACTTTTAGCTGCTGGGACTCTACTCACAGCTAGTACTAGTTTTACGCAGGGCTGTATAGAACAGTTCCAAAACCTAGGTTTTCACGTTTTTTTTTAAATTTTTGTTATTTATTTTGTAATTTAATAAAAGTAATAATACACTGTACTTTGTCACTTTGGGTATTTTGTGACGTTTTAAGATTTTCCTCTCTCACTCGATTGTCTTTAATAAAATACTGTACAATGTAGACTTATTTGGAATGTATGTTCGATATGGCGTCATTTGTACCCCAGTACAAAAAACTAAAACAACTATAGAACCTAAAAAACTTGTGAAAACCTCAAAAACCTAAACACCTAGAAACTAGTTTTTTCCGCCCTGATTTTACGTGAGTCAAACTTAACCGATTGTAACTGCTGGAAAGAGTATGAAATTTCCAATAAGGCGGACTAATATTGTAAACTATACCTTGCGAGAATACGAGGCGAGTGGCTAATGGCGACCGGTGACCGGTGAGTTATCGACCGAGTCCCGAGTCCCGACAGACAGAGTTGATTTTGTGATTGCTTATTTAACAAGTACTAACCTGTCACGTGCGTTAGAAATGTAAACAAAATATGTGAACACTGGATGTAAAATGATCGAAAGTCTGTAAACTGTCACACAGTTTACAAGAAACACTGTTTATTTCGTTGCCGTTTTGTGTATTATGTAACCATATAACATTTATTGAACGTTTGTTTTTTTGCACTACTTACCCGTCACCACTGCTTCCATGGTGCGCACCTGGAGCCACACCCATTACTCATCGGGCAGTGGTAAATGCGGCTGTGCGAATGTTCAAACCTAAGGTTAGGGATAGGGCTAGGGCTAGGGTCAGGGTTAATATTAGGGTTAAGGTTAGGAGTAGGCGGTTAGGGATAAGATTAGGCTAGTTGTTTCTATAACAGTAGACTGGTGGTGTAATGTTACACACCTTGTTGCTCACCTTGTGTGGCCTCACCGGCCAGAAAACCCACTGGGGAGGCCTTTGGCTCGGCGGATCAGTCCATGAAGAAGCCCATCCTTGTTTTCCTTATTTTACTCAAACACCCCTTAAAAGCATTGACGCTGGAAGCACCGACTGCCCGCTGATCCAGCCGATTTAATCTATTGATTACTCTATTAGAGAAAAAATACTTACAGTAGTCCCGTGTGCACCAAAATTTAACTAGCTTCCAAGAATGTCCTTTGGTTCCCTTTAAGTTATCATCTAAAGTAAAGAGCTCGTTCCACTTAAGCCTCAGTGTGTGTCTTCATTTATCATAGCTGATCAACATTGATGAGATGTCATATGACAGTGGGTCTGCTTAGTATTTTGATTCCCAGTTGTGACTTCACGGAGTTGATGGCAGCTTACAGTTAAAGGGATGACTGAATTTTATGAGGCACTGTAGGTTACCATAGAAGATGGTTATATTGATGATTTTCTCATATGGTAATTGCAGTCTTACCTCTAAAAACATTTCCACAGTAGCATTAATTAAGAAATTACTAGTGAAGGGGCTAGCTTTATCCCCAGAATCCTACCGTGTTAGTTTAATCATTAATGGCACAAAATAATTAAATTACGAAACAAACCCCAACAAAGCGAATTTGTAAACAAGACGAGTAACTGCTGGCACTGTAGTCATCTGCCTCACAGTAGTTGCAGCACCGACTGCAGAAAGACTGAAAAATGCAGCCTAAGGAAAGAGTGTAACCCATCAGTATTACTTGAAATTTCACATAATTTCTTAAAATTAATAAGAACACTCTGTCTATTTGCCATAACTAGTCTGCAAAGGCTGTAGAGTGAGGTGTCATTAGCACGAAAAATGGTATGATCCAAAGGAGGTGTGACTGGCAAAGCAGCATGATATCGATACCAATGTTAACTGAGAAAGACATGTCAGCGTTATTAATTGTTAAGATATCTGGGGAGGGAGCTAACCCACTTTTCAATCCCCCCCTATTACGATATGCAAAATTTCATGATAAATTAACCTAACGCCCACCATAAATGGATTCATCCAATATTACAACTGGATTAACCAGGAAAGGGTGTGAATACAGCAACATAATGAAATCAAGCGCAATGTAGCTATAAAACTGGTACTAACTGCGGTATAAATATCACAATTTATTATAACCTATCCATATCTGTAAGCATAACTTAATACTAACCCTGATAGTAACCATAATGTTAAAATCATATAAACCTGACCCTCTAAAACTGGCCCTTAATAGAATCGTCTGATATCTGTACAATGTGCCTCATTTTAGTCACAAATAAAGACAACAAATAGTGAGAATAGAATACCACCTATTAATAGTTTACGAGGTGCAGTAGCGCTTAGCAGTGAAAATAGTACCATTATTAATACAATAAGAGGTGAAATGTATTACTATGTGCCTATTCGTCGTCGTCGTTAACATGTAGTCGGCTGGGACCGTAGCGTCGCTCTCGAGTGACCGTGACCAATGGCTTGCCTCCACAGAGTCGCAATGGGAACATTGTTGTTGTCACGGTGGAGTTGGTTGGTCCATTTGGTACGTGGTCGACCTGGTGGACGTTTCCATGAAGGGTCTGGGGTCGACCGACCAATAGCTCGACTTGGCATAGCATGGCCTGGTGTGCTGGAGTGTTATCTGGCATTCTTGCCACATGTCCGAAGATGGCATTGCGACCTCTGGTAATCTGGTGAGACACAGGTGCGAGACCAGTGCGTAAAGAGACCTCAGAGTTACGGACAAAATCACGCCACCTGATTCCAAGGATCCTTCGCTGAGACTTCATGTGAAAGGATTCAATGCCTATTGCACCTCTTAAAGTACAGTCTAGCCCAGTTACATTATGATGTCAACTGTATACCCACTTTGCTTGATGTTCCGTGACTGTGTAGTATCCTGTGTGGTGCACTTTAACTATCAGCTAATCTTAATGATGCAGAGGTGATATGGATGGTCAGCAGCATGTTGCAATAAGAGCTGTTCCGTGGAGTGCTCCACTATTTATGTAGTGCTGCAGCGCTTTGCACCTGCAAGGGCACATTGCTTTGTTAGTTTTGGAGCACTTCACCGGGTCAGCAGGAGCTCTCCGCATCGATAATTGTACATGCAACATGCCCCAGTTGTGATCATATCGTTTTTTGTTTCAACTGACAGCTAGGTGATCATTCACATTCATCATTGCGACAAGTGTACCTATTGTTAGATTATGCTGTTAGTATTATATTTTAGGAGAATGTTTTGGTAGAATGTTCTGATGTTGTTGATAATATAGCAGCTATGAAGCAGATGCAAGCTCGTGATCTTATTGCACTTAGTGTTTGAATGAATCTTGCTACAAAGCTACCACATGGCTACTTCGTCAACACTGAATCGCTCTCCAAGTGACTTCAGTGCTGCTAGTGTTATTTCTCTTGGACGATCTACACATACTGACGTTGAAGATCTTTCAGAGACAACACCTTTACTTAGCATTTCAGATCAAAATCCACAAAGAGAACGCAACCAAGGTGATTGTAAGCTTGTTGCATACAACAGTAACTGTTGTGGTAATTTTTAATTTTATTTAACTATGTTAAACAGTCTCAGGGGATCAGTGGTCTAGACTACAGGTCTGCACCAGTGTTATTTCAGTTATGAAATTAATTTAAGTTACAGTTTAAGTTAGTTTTATACTTAATCATTTGTATTATATATAGTTAAAGTTACTGAAATAGCAATCATTTAAGTTACTATTAAGTTATCCAGCATTCATTTAAGTTAAG
>Ga0126335_1002300_pt1 | contig 11358 bp, 10 predicted proteins | sample OlaspJWI45metaG_FD_108409 | JGI IMG/M metagenome (GOLD analysis project Ga0126335, IMG submission 108409) | Marine gutless worms symbiont microbial communities from Oahu, Hawaii - Olavius sp. 1 OAHU.JWI-45 metaG | ecosystem: Host-associated > Annelida > Digestive system > Unclassified | place...
CTGACAATGTCTTCTTACATGGTTTACTGATAATAAGCACAACATCACAATATATACCGCTCAACACTATACTAACGACATGGGAATGACAGATGTAATACTTGATTAGTTTAACCAACTGGCAAAAACAGCTATCTGCAGTATGAACTTATGGAAGCAAACACAAAGAACTGGCTGTTGTCAAAGAAGTAATTTTGTCATCAGCAAAATACACACCAACAGCAGTCGGGCTTTGTTGAATTTCTCTTGATTAGCTTTACACTGCTGATCAATCATGTCAGCATGCTCCTGGCATTGAAACAGAAACAGGCCAACATTCATAACAACCAATTGCAGCCAACAGCTGTAATTTACAAAACTAAGACTACATCCCTTTCAATCACAAATATTACAAAAGTGGTCTTGCAACACCTGGAAAAATTCAGAAATGCATTTCTCTAAGTTTACAAGGCATGTATCAGTAAACCAATGGTCCCCTGTGGTCTTAAACCTCTAAGGACTACTGAAGCAGCATTGTTTACAGAAGACGTGCACTTCCTAATACCAAACAAATTGTCTCGGAGCAAATATATCAATTACACGTATCACTCATATGCAAATAAAAACCTATGTTTAACAGTTACGATTAGTGCCAGCTTTGTTTAATAGACACACAGAACTGCACACTTTAGCCTAGTTAGATTATTAGCTTGGCTCAGTTAAAACCATCTTATGATAATGCCACCCATGTATACATCTGCAGGAAAATGTATTCTAGGATCTCTGGTAAAGTCCATCATGTGCCTGGACCTTAATGTGGAGCTTACAACATTCAGTTACTAAGCCCTATAGCAGAATAACCACTGCCTCTGGGACTTTATCTCAATCTCAATTTCACTCATAAGTCTAAAAGTCTTCCTTCCAGTGAACAACCTGATGCTGCGATGGGCCACTGTCTTTCTGCAGTTCAGCAATGTTTGCTTCCAGTCGCTCTTTCTCTTGCTACACACAATAATACAGACGATAAACTACAATTCAATGTATTACGTACAATTCTCGGTATAGAACTGCCATGAGAAAAACAGCTGTGGATCAACTATGAAGGTGCTTATCACGTTAATGCAGACATCTTGTACCATTGAGAAACATTCTTTGTCTGCCTTAAGTATAAAAGCTACTCAAATTCTTGACAACAGTAAGAACAGTAAAGTTACTTTTGCATTCTCTGACATACTACGCAGTACACAATCAGTTGACAGTAGAGTTATCAACTGCAGAAGATAATGTACCTTACAACTCTCACGAAATTCTGCTTCTTGTTTCTTCAGACTTTCATTCACTGTTACTAGAGATCGCAGCTGCTGCAGATCACTGCAAATATAATTGAGTAAATATTAACTAGTAATCAGTAATACTGTAATGTTCTCAAACTCAGCCTTAATTCAAATTATTTCAATTATGTATGTGCATGTTATAAATTTTACTATTAAAAGCACAATAAGTAAATTTTCAGAAGTAAATAGAAATACCTCTCATCAGCTTCACTCTCAAGCTTGTCCAGTCTCTGTAGTTCTTTATCACTCATTATGCCCACTTCTTGCAACTGTGTTGTCAGCAAAGAACAGGGATTCATTCATAATTATGAAATTTTTTATATTAGTATGATAAAAATAACCTATTTATAATCAGTAAAAAAATCTTCATAAGTATGTTTTCAACTACCGACAGAAGCTGTCATGTTTGGATGTCCTTTAAATGAGTAGGTAGTGAACTCCATGCTCTAACTCCAGTAACTGAGAAAGCCTGTTGACTTAGTCGAGTTCTTGTTCATTTGACGACAGTAGTGAAAGTTAAATTAGCAACAGTTAGCATTAATTGCATACTGAATGTTAAACCAGCTAAAAGTTTTAACAATGTTTTCAAGGCAACTGAATATTTACTAGGGATGTACCATATGGATTTCCACTATCCGGCTGGAACCAGATAATAATGGATACCGGTTAGTGACATAAAGACCGTAAGACACATTGACAGTGGAGACGAATCAACTTCCTCAACTTCAGTTCTGCACCATCTGAGTGAGTGCTCAGTAGTTTGGGGACAGTGCTAGTTGACTTGGACAAACAGACAGCTGCGTGGACGGAGTCAGAAGTTTCAGAAGTTGCATGTTTGAACTTGTGATGTCCTGGTTTGAATCCAGGGCACAGCAAAGGAGTCAAATGAGTATTGAGAACTGAGTAATCAACAAAATAATAAGTAAGTAAAATTAGTAAATTATCCGATTTCATTACCCGGTTTTTTGACTGTCAGGAGCTGGAACCGAACAGTCAAAAGTAGCCGGAGCCAGATACTACAGGATATCTGGTACATCCCTAATGTTTACTTTCAGTCATAAGTGAATTTACGAATTAAATTTTTAAATTAAACAATTTTCAAAAGGAAAACTATGTATGTAAATATATGCAACATTTGTAACAGATGACACAGAAAACATTGCAAAATGAAATGGTAAACCAATAAACATCTGAAAACTTATGACCTATCAACATAACACCAGGTGAAAAAGAGCAAATAATTAGAACATTTCAGCTCAATCAAGCAATCTGTTATCAAAATACATGCACTTGCACTGTACATGTATGTCACATGTGAAACAAAGAGACAGAGTAGCACAGACTAGGACATTCACAGCAAGCAATGTCAAGTGTTTTGATTTTTGATTTCTAGCAAAGAAAGCATTTGGAAAATCGGTTAACATTTAACAAGGTCAGAGCCAAATAGGAGAGGGGTGCAACACAACATTGCATAACATGCCCAAAAGTGGCAGCGACTGTGTGATATGACTGACAAAAGGTTTTGGACTAAAAGTGCACTACTGCTAAACACTTTCACTGAGTTTTATTAATGTCCAGTAATTGCTCAGTGATGACCAAGCTCAGAAACAAAATGTACAACCTGCTGAATTTCAGACTTCACATCATTATAGTTCTGCTTGACAACATCATGCTTCTGCTTTGCCTTCAAATCATTCCAATGCAACAACAAGTCCAGCTATGATAAAACACTGCTAACACTTCACATACACGTGAGAGCTCAGTATTATCAACAGTCATATAGTACGCTACACTCTGATGCTAAGTAACTGCTGCGACTAAGATAAATGCACAGTGTACACATGTACTGAAGGTAAGTAGACCTCTACAACTACTGGTCCAATGATTGCTGCACAACAGCAAGTAGCAATGACAGACCTCTTCAAGCTGGGTGTTCTGCTGGTCGAGTTGTTTATTCAGCGATGCTACCATTCTATAGTGATGCTGAACACCGCCAGCCACCCGCTCCATTGAGCCAAGTTCTGTTTGCTGCTTACAACAAACCAACAGAAATGATAGCATGTCGAATAAACCTATGCTCATCATGCTTTGATATGTTCAAGAATTTTACAATGACTGCTGTTTAACTGGCTTTTATCCCACAACAGTAATTAGTAGACTAAGCTTTTGACTGCACATTACACTCCTGAATATCTTAACTACACAGCAATCACACACTGCCTAATGTTCATAAACTGTCATAATTCATTATCAAAAATCACCCACAAATTATAGATATGCATAATTTTTCATGTAATAAAATCGCTCTGTTCCTTTTCAGTCAAATGACATTGTTTGCACATCATACATGTGCAAACAATATTACTATTATTATTATTATTATTATTATATTAAAGATGAGAAACAGTGATGCCATACTTTGTCGGCATAATGAGCAGCGATGTTCTGTATCTGCTCCGACTGAAGCCCGACTAGTGAACTAACTCCGCTGGCACTGAGTCGACCCTCAAACACAAACAATGCAAATGACAATAATATTCTATATTAAAAATTACAAGTAAGGTAACTATCATACTAGACGCCATCTTTGTGCCAAATTTGATGTTCTTAGGTCTTCGCAGTCCAGACAGTTTATTTTGCCATCCGTGAACCTCAAGTGATCAGGAAAAATTTTACCACAAGTGCACTCAAAAGTGCAATGCAACTACTGAGATTCTACTAATATACATCAAAATAAATGCTTGCAAAGTTATCATCGACAAAAAGAACAAACAAGTGCATACTGACAAATTAATTTTTCTTATATGCATGTTCACTGGGTAGTTTAAGGCAGAAAAATTGGATGAAAGGATAGAAGTCACAATGTACCTCTTTTTGACTTGCAAGAGACATGCTACTCATGAGAGATTCGATGTGCTTCTAAAAAACAAATAAAATCAAGTATGTGTCAATGCAGTTTTCAATTTCAATTCGACACAACATAATCTTGAACAATTCAGCATCAAATTAATGCTAAAAAGAAACATCAGGCAGCAGGCAGCTGTTCATAACTGCTTCAGCCAGTGCACTGAGTAGACAGCAAAATACATGCAAATTCTTTCTTCATCAACAATCAAAATATGCTGAATTCCACAGCATGATGCTCTGTTTATTCAAACGTTTAAAGGCTCAGCCAGGTGCACATCTAAAGTGGGACTTCTCCAGAGCATTTTCAGCTAAACACCCTGACATCATCAAAGACTCATAAAGATCACGGTGCTAGATATGAGCTAGATTACTGTCAAGTGACAGACCAATGAGCCACATCTGATACATGTATCTGCTATAGTAAGTGCTGTGAGATCTCTTCACAACATGTGCCATACCTGAGTACCCTTACAAAGAGGCGCTATATAAACTGTCTGGATCTTAAACTTTACGTATAACTTTCACAGTGAGTGTGTAAAAATAATAACTGTAAACATTTGTGCAGGATACTGTTCAGTTGTTGTTCAAGTGAAAGAATGGCAAACAGTAGGCTAACTTCTTCATAGTCAGCATCCTCACTGAGTAGTTCTTCACGAGTCGCTGATGACTTCTGATGATCAGTCTCTGTCTGTGAGCCTACTGCCAGTCTCATCCAACCTTGCCTGCGTACATTCATTGACAGCACTTAAACCATATCATACATCACCAACCGTTTCAATACAATGCCCTTGTCTGTGTTTTAAGCATGCAAAACAGGAACAAAGGTAACAACAACGTACAAAATTTCCTATAGTTTTCTTTGGTACAAACAGTGGCAGCAAAATAAGGTCAAAGTCACAGCATGCCTTCTCATTTCAGTGACTGTCTGATGCCATCCATGAATCACGCTCTTTTTTGCTTGTTTTAAACTTTACACTCTACGGCCAAAAAACGACAGCAAACATAATGTTAAACATTATCATCATATTTTTGTAACATGGGCATATGTTAAAGTTAATGAATATATCAGAAGTCACAATAGAGCTATAAGGTTTTATAATGGATTTGTAGCCTAACACTAACCTTCCATATTCAAGCAGCGTAGACTGTACTCTTGTAGCCTCATCGAGCAACTTACTGGCATCATGTCTTCGGTATTTACGTGTTGGACGATAACTGTTCTGCAAACAAGAATACAAACAATTTATGCTTTAGTAACTAATGTCATATACACATATGTTCAAACCACAAACACGAGCTTATAAGTCTTAGTTTGGTTTTTGCCTAAACATTAGAAACCATTGATTTCATTTTCATTTTTTAGCTGCCTTGTAGCACTCATTAATTTTACATTACTGGCCAGGGCAGCATCTAATGACACTCACAGTAAGATATTATTAGTGGCAGGCTGCAATATCAAATAGTAACACATCATACCGCTACTTGCAAATTATCACTCTAAAATTTGATTACAACAACATTATACCTTGACTTCTGAAGCAGCTTCAATACTCTGAGATTTCTGATGATCAAATGCAACGTCCTGCAGAATAAACAGGTGCCAGCATCCATACATAATTTTGAATCACACAAGATGCTAGGATTCTCTGGAAGTGATTCACAGGAAGGAAGCAATGATATATCTATGTACATAACCACCAAAATGTTATCTGAACCTATATACAGTACTGTACTTATTGTAAAACACAACATTCTGTTACTAATCAGAGTCACAATGCAACCAACAACCTCAGGCAGTCGGTGACTTTTGTTAAACTGCGCGATGGAATATACACGAATGTAGTCACCAGTCTCAGCACGACATTCAATGGCACGTTTCACCAGCCACTAAGCACAGGACATTTACCTCAACTGTTTAGTTACAGTGCACTGCACCTACTGCAATTTAAAAACTAATGAATGTCAACTGGCAAATTTATACAATTAATATACTGGATGCATGAATAAAGAATTCATAAGTCAACTGGTCAAATATATCACTTAGAACTAACATTAACAATCATTAAAATACTCCAGCTTTCATTAGCTATTCAGTTCACTAAATGGCATCATCTGTTGTTCTCTGCAATATGCAAATTTTTCAATGTAAATTTTGCATTTTCAATCAAACTTACTGTCAATAACTGTGACATTATACAAAGGATTCTCAAAATGCCCCAAAAACTAAAACTAATGTAAACATAGCTATCAACCTGACAGTGACTATGAACCAATTAACTGTTCACTACTTAAAAATGTAACATGTTAATAACCAGTCTACATTAGTTGTCAAACAGTGGAAAACAGTCCACAGGCAATGGCGCAAAATCTCTTCTCAGGAAAGTCACAATTTCAAAATTCTGACCATTACTCAGGGTTTTTCACGATAAAAATAGACAAACAACCAATAAGATCAAGTGACAAAATGGTGGCACAAAATGAACAGTTCACTACTAAAAAGACTACCTGTACTACTTAGGGCCAATTGCACCATCAAAGTTTAAACTTGGGATCAACGGAACTTGTTCAACTACTAGAACGAGTTCTGTTTCGAGTTCAACAAATTTGGGTTGCACCACAAATTTATGAATGAGTTCTACTGAGCCTGAGTTTAACCCATGAACTATGTAGGTCACCTAATTTCACAAACTCCCACTGGCTGAAAGAACGTCAGCAGTACAGTCTGCATGTGTAAAAATCAAAACAAAGAAGCAAGCCGATAAATTATATGCGACGCTACCTACTTCCAAACAGATTTCATTTCTCATGCATGTTTTAATTTCAACATGCTGCTACAACATGGCCATCATGTGTGTAACAAGTGCAAAATAACTGCACTTTAATGCCATTTTGCTATATACTAGTAATAGATTTGGTAAAAAAATATTGACTTAGTATTTCATTTATAACCTAAAATAACCCCAATATTCAGATTTGATCATCAAAATGTAAAAATCAGACGTCGCAGATCCGTGGTCGTCCGTGTATTACGACAGACGTTAGTGAATAATGGGCCAGCCAGTGTCAGTGGCTGGTAAAGGCTTTGGCATATGCTGAAAGGCCAGGCCGGTCCGGCAGGCACGGGCCTAGGCTGAAGGCCATGGTACCTGAAGAACGCCATTGGTCATTCATAACTGTGGCGATGTAAATTTTCCGAATTTTCGCAGTATACAGATCGTATAAGAATGGCAAATGAACTGTCTGACATATGTCAGACACTAGATGGTGAACAGTCAGCTTCGAGAGGTGCAGTTTGTGGGTGAAGCTTGCTGTCATTGTATTTTGTAAGTGGATCTACTCGTTCTTTTACTTCACGTCATCTGTTTGAGTTTGTTAATTTCAGAAATTCAAGAAATACCATGTAATTATCTGCACGAACCACCATTTTGTAATTTTGTAAAAGCAAAGTTCAACACTTGATCGCTCAAAACCAGTGGCTCAAGTTTAAACTCGAGTTCAAGGCTGAATGGGTTTATTTAACAATGGCGCAAATGCCATAAACCAGTTCACACAGCCTATTTGATCAAATTCAATGCTGAACCATGATGGTGCAATCGGCCCCTAGTAGTAAAAAGAGGTTATTCACCTGTACTACGGGATAAATGTGAATAAAGTCTTGGCCTTGAATCTGATGTGGCTCAAGACGATGCGGACATTTCATGCGTTTCAGCACACTAACAATTTTTTCCGTCATAGCACTGCACATGAAAATGAACATCTACATGTATAAAATGTCTTACAATACTCACAATATCAGCAAGTAAGTAAAATTTGTTACGGTTACATGCCGTATATAACAGAATGCTATTTGTAGCAACAAAATACAATACATCACTATGGCTGTTATTCTGTTCTGAAGCACAACGATCACTTCAATACTATTACACAGTATTAAAGTTGTTGTTAAACAGTTAATAATCATACTGTAGTAATTTGCCACTGAATTATCACAATGATGTATAAAAGCATTGAGCAGTAACATTACTGCTTCTACAGTATGCATCACTGATGAGAAACAAAGAAATTTGACTATATACAAATCATTCAAATGACACATGAAAATACCTCAGCATGGTAGCTAACTGACCATGGTGCATCGTGACTGCACACATTCATGCTATAGAAATATGCCTCTACTTATTCATTACTTTGTTACTTGATGATGTAATATTCAAAACCATGGTAGTGGCTTGTCAAGCTCATTAGTAAAATAAATGATGAGTGACTGATTGATTGACAGGCAAGTGTGTGCAAGACCACAGAAATAAATCCGTATATGGCTCAAACACATACATTTTTTGTCCAATGCTTGAATTCTCTTGAAACAGTAAATCAACATCAACATCGTAACTACATACTGATATACACCAGACCATGCCACCAACCACCTAAAACAAAAAAATCTCATATACCGGTACTCAATATTCACTTTCATATATGGAATAATGCCACTGCCAGGACAAATCATGATTAACATAATTATAGTAGCAGCACACAAATGAAGAGTTCAAGTGACAAAATCTACAGCAGTAAAGTTGCCATCAAAATGATATATAGCACACAATGCTACTACTGTGTACAAAAACTGCCACGGTGAAGTGGTAATAACGGCAATCAATGTTCGGAACTACAGAAGTCACAATATCGAGCAGTGCACAACTCTTCTACACCTAACAATGAGGAGCTTTACAGCAGCAACAGAGTATCAACTGCAAAATTATAGGTGGCGCTAGTCACCGATCCCAGAACATCGGCAGTGTAAGTTGCACACAGTGTTTTCATTGTCTTTGCAGTTAATTCCATGGCTTTATATGTTTATTCTCTGCTCATGTCGCGTGTTTATCTATTGTCGACCTTTACTATACATTACTGTAGATATTGTTTGCCACTATTTATTTTTTGAAACTTAACATGATGCTGTGCCTGGATGACTGCTGCAAAAGAGGGGGACACCTGTTTTCAGCCAAGGCTGGAAAAAAACATAGGCCTAGTTTAAAAAAAAAGTTTTGGGTTTTTTTTAAAAATTTCTAAACTTTTTTAGGTTTTATGGGTTTTAAAGGTTTTTATCATGTTTTAAGGTTTGAAGTAACACTAAAAAACATTCTACATAAATTTATACAGTATCAAATTAAAGTCTAAAGACAATTCCAGTAAAAATTACAGTGCAAATATGAATAATACTTGCTGCCTGGCACATGCGAGTGCAAAATGATAATGACCAGTAACATTGCAAAACACAATTAGCAACTCATTCAAAAAGTTTTACGGCCAGATCAACAACTGGCAAAATCATTGTCAAAATCATTGTCATATTCACGCCAATGTTGTTTACTTTGGCTTCTAAATGCTACAGCTCATGATGCTAGGACCACTAGCACCACCTATGGAATGATACCACACTACCCCAGAAAGCTCACCATTACAAAAACTCCAATAAAGATTAGTAACCTATTAATGCATTGTTCTTAATAAACACAAAATTAATGTTACCTTGTCAAAGGATGATAGGCCTTTTATTCTAACTCTGAAATACCCAGCTGCAAGCAGCAGTTCTATGATCTGGCCCATCTTCACACCTTGCTCTTCATCTACACGAACTTCAAACTACAAAAAGCAGCAAATACAGACAGATCTGTCAATACAAAAGGGATGGCCATATGAAGCGAATGATCGGGCGATCACCTAATTGCAACCAGGCAATCAATTTTTCAATCGCCTACTCGCTGGGTGCAATCAACCGATTTCTGACGTCACAAATCAGGCTGCAACTTGCAAACAAATACAGAACATTCTAATGGCACGACAGTAACATTAGGCCTAATGGCTTTAGGTGTCCAAGCGTTACAGATCAGTTAATGTCTTGCTTAGACTACTTATTGCGGTAAAGGTGTCCAATACACCCTGTGCTGGAAAGCCCCATTTTTACCACTTACAAACGATAGAAAACGATGTTAGAAAGGCAGAAAAGGCTTAATTTTTTACCAGAAATGCAATCAATAGTAACTACTAGGCTAACTGCGACAACTCTAGCGGGACCCGAGTATAAAACATGGGGTTTTGCTTGGGTACATTCTTAAAAACGACGAAAATGCACAGAAATTCGTCCAAAATGCTGTATAAGCAACATATGTAACGGTGGCGCCACCTAGCGAGTAGCGAATGGATGAGAACTATTTAAGCAAAAAAATTTCACACGAAAATATCGAGGAAAAAACGCACGTAAATGCATCTATAAGCTGAATAAGCTGTAAAGAGAATGATGGCGCCCCCTAGCGAATTTATCTGAACTATTTACAGAGCAAAAAAGTGATGGAGAAAACGTTGGAAAAGGACGAAAAATTCGGTGGAAAATCTGATTGGACAAAGTTGAAGAACGACGAAAATTTGGAGGAAAAATGCACAAAAATGCGTCCAATAGCTGAATAAGCAGCAATCAGAATGATAGTGCCACGTATGGAATTTATGTTAACTATTTATAGCGCCAAAAATGTGATGGAGACAACGTTGAAGAAGGAAGAAAAAATTGGTGGGAAAAAACCCTGAAAAATATATTCATAAACTGAATAAACAGCAAAGGGAACGATGGCACCACATAGCGAATTGATTTAAACTATTTTGTATACCAAAAAACAGTTGTGATATAAATTTCTAATAGAGACAATGTTAAAGGAGGTAAGAAATTCTGAAGAAACTTTAAATGCGTCCATTAGCTGAATAAGCTGCAAACAGAATAATGGTGGCACCTATAAAATTTATGTGAAGTATTTATAGCCCCCAAAATTTGATGGAGACAACGTTGGAGAAGGATGAAAAATTAGGTGGAAAAACGCACAAGAAATTCCTCCATAAGCTGAATAAGCAGTAAACAGAATAATGGTACTACGTACAAAATGAATTATTTATAGTGAACTAAGTGAACTATTTATATTCCCGAGAATTTGATGGAGACAACGTTGAAAAACAGGGAAATTTCGAGGAAAAAACGCACAGAAATGCGCCCATAAGCTGAATAAGCAGCAAACAGATTGATGGCATCACGTATGGAATTTATGTGAACAATTTATATGCAAAAAGTTGATGGAGACGACGTTAAAAAGGA
>Ga0126335_1002301_pt1 | contig 11354 bp, 8 predicted proteins | sample OlaspJWI45metaG_FD_108409 | JGI IMG/M metagenome (GOLD analysis project Ga0126335, IMG submission 108409) | Marine gutless worms symbiont microbial communities from Oahu, Hawaii - Olavius sp. 1 OAHU.JWI-45 metaG | ecosystem: Host-associated > Annelida > Digestive system > Unclassified | place...
AAATATCAAATCAGTAAAATGTTCTGTGTAAGTATGTAGCACCAACCACATACACAGATATTATTTAAGGTTACCGTAGATAAAATGTTGACGGCGCTCTAAACACAGAATTACGGTACCGTCACTTTAGCCACTGCGAAAACTAAACTCTTCTCTTCTACAGCGACCCTATGTCTAATACCATGTGACCAAAAAATATACCCACTAATATAAACTGGCGTTCTTTTACTACGTATAAGGCTGGTACCCAGTACCCAGTGAAATAAACCTTGAAAACAAATACGAGACAAGTTCGGACTAGTGAACCTTCGGACTAGTGAACCTTCGGACTAGTGGGACATTCCCAACGCCCCATACAGAATGTCTGGTTGAGATTCAATACCAAATTATGGAATGGCGTAATGAGACTAGAGCTGGGTCCGATATGTCAAACTGAGCAATGCTATGGCCCCGAAAATCTCTGTGGAATTTCGAGCAATGGCTGTGCTCCCGGAAGTTTGGGACAGATTTTTGAGAGCGATGAGTATAGGTTCAGGTCAGCAGTCTGACAGTAAGTTTGTATTGATAGGGTCAGATCGCGACGATCTGAACTTGAGATTCTGAAGCCAAGATGCCTTATAAATTGATAGTCTCACTGTAGACTTGCAATAATTGTTTTGTTGTATATTTATATCATGATGCTTTTACTAGAACTGACTCTGCTGACTGGTGTTATTCACTTTATTCCTGTGGTGAAATTAGTTAATTTTATGAATTAGTAAGCCTAAGCATTGTCGTACATAGTCGATATCTTATACGGAATCTGCACACATTCACGATAGTTGCTAGTTTACTGTAACCAGCCATATGACCCATATATGTAGTGTCTTACTCAGACAGCACTGGTAAAATGCACTCACTTATGTGCAATTCTCGCCATCATTTGTTGATATTGCTTATCACAGATGATGTCCCTATTGGTCCCATGTGCTGGACAATTGACGCTGCCTTGCCACACGTCAGTATTATATTTGCTGCAAGGGTAGGTGAACCAAACCACATCCATTTCATCATTTATCAGTGTCACATCTCCAGTAGTGATTGGGTCTGTCATTTGTCCCCTGTATATTTACTTCTGCTTTCTCAGCATTGAATCTAAGACCTACCTCCTGCAGCTTCTGTTTTCATCTGTAAAGTATTTCTTGGCAATGATAATAGTCTAAACATAATTAAATTCTTGTTAGAGTTGTTTATACCTCGGTATTATAGATCAATCAAGTACAAATTGTACAAAGCATTATGATATGTTAAGACTTAATACTTTGACCTTGGAACTGTTGATCTGAGCCTATCAGTTTATAGCACACCTTGGCATCAGATCACTGCAATCTAACCCTATCAATTGCTTACTTGCTTACTGATCTGGCGCTATCACTGAGCTGTTGAGAAATAGATATGCACACGAATTCTGGGGGCAATCTTTTTCGCAAAAGTTTTTTTTAGGTTTTTTGTTGGTACAAAGTGACGCCGCAGTACATTTTACATTTTGTCCGTCTAAAAGAATAAGATAATGTATTATTATTATATACAGTTCTAGTGAGAACAATTGTCACAAAATACAGTGTAAATGTGATTATTACTGTTGTTAAACAACACTTAAACAGATTTGACTGATGCTGTTCATACGGCTGGCTCATACTGTCAGTGTTAAGACTCAATAATCAATAATTCTAGAAACAGGTCGGCGATCTCTTCCCCATGGTCTGAAAAATGCCAAAAGTAGATCAGCTGTATAGGCTACTGAGCATGGAACTGATGGAGTTGCTGGAGTTGGCGGACTTCGTCAGCTGTATGACGACTAATATGTGAAGCATGGCTCAGTGCACTGAGTAGACTTAGGTATAACTGGCCACTGGATGGACAACAATGGGTCCGGCGATTGTCATTGCCCGTACTGCTACGATTAGGACGGCAGCTTACTGGCATACAGAAATAATCAATATGCTTAAAAAGACTGTAATGTTTGCTGGTGCAGGCCATTTTGATTTTATGATTGACAAAAGGAAATGGCCGGCCCAGTAAATAGACAATCTTGATTCTATCTCGGAAGGCATAGCCCTCTGTTGAATATTTGCCCCCATTTTCGGGGGCATAGCCACTGCATATCAAAATATTGCTGACATCCATATTATCGGTTACGGTATTGAATTGATATCAGCATTTTAGATATCGTTTTTTTATATATATCGATATCACATCAGACACAAATAAAATGTCGGCAATTTTCGATATTATAGTGTAGTTTTCCTGACTGTTTGACTAGAAAAACAACATACTGAAAATGACGTTTGTCAGTGTGACACAGTGTTACATCTGTAATAGTGCACACTGCAAGTTGAGACAATTTGATTTGACAGAATGACGCTATTGACAATTTTTGACAACATAGTATGTAACATGAAAATGGCAGAAATACCAATTACTAAGGTTTAGAGTGCTGCACTTTTTTAGAATCTTGGAGTGTGAGTAGGCCACAGAGCACTGCAGTAAAGTATATCGATATTGCCAATATTTTGGGCCAGAAATATTGGCGAATATTGATATCGGCAAAGGCGATATCAACTCACTCTAAACAAGACGTTATTGACAGGACAGTAGTGCGAGTTTTTCAGCCCATTCATGATGCCAGTGTGGCCCTTCCCACTCTGGAAGGTCCGAAATTACAGTACGGGTTCCCATACTCTAGACACAGCCTTTGCTGTAAGTGGCGCACTTTCTTGCAGCAAGTGTTCTTTTGGGAAATTAGTTAACATATTTGACAAATTTGGAGCCAAAAGTGGCACATTTTGTGGCTATGATGTAGTGTGATTGGACTGAGGGGAGTGCCAAAAAATCAGTTATCATGACTCATGAGACTGATTAACTCTGCTTACAGAGTTGTTAACAATGTGTCTGTATTGGCTGGTTGCAGACTGCACAATGTTCAGTAGTGGCCCAAGGTACCAGAAGCTGACGACGAATCTGCGGTTGACCATTAACCGACTGAAGCTACTAGAGAAGAAGAAGACTGAGATGGCAGTGAAGGCACACCGTGAGATTGCAGACTACCTCATTGCTGACAAAGTAGATCGCGCTCGGATACGCGTGGAGCACATCATCCGCGAGGACTATATTGTGGAAGCAATGGAACTGGTGGAGATGTACTGTGATCTGCTGCTGGCACGAATGGGCCTCATTCAGAGTACCAAGTAGGCATCTTTGTCTGTCTGTCTGTTGTTAATGTGTTTTGGGTATGTTACTGCATTGCGAAATGTCACTTATTCTTTGCATGCCTTAGTAATGGGCAGTTACACAAGTTTGTGCGGTTGGAAACATTAGCAAATGACCAAACAGACTTGCAGGCCGTGTGTAAATCAGCAATACAAAACTTTGAAGCACGGCATGTCCATAGTTGGAGGTAAAGTGTGATCTGCGAATATCTGGGCCACCGTCTACCAGCAACTTTCAGTGTCAGATCTACCAACAGATGTGTCGTTCATGCATTGGACTCCTTGCTCACAAGAAATTGCACTCATGATGATGAGACCCGTTGGGTTGACGGCTCACTTTTACAGCATACACACAAGTACAAATTCTTATTCCATTTGACTGCTCTTGCTTAAGCAGTCTGACTCCTGTACTGAGATGCTGTTAATGTGGACCCGGTGTACTCAAGTCATAATGAAATTTGTCATACTGCTGTTACTTTCATTGGTCGTTTTGTGCACTATGTCTTATGTATTTTTTAAGCTGTTGTTTTTCGTCAAACTCTTATTTTTTCAAACTCTCTGTAGGTTAGATTCAGGATTGGTTGTGAAGTCTTTCTAGTTAATGTGACAAGAACCACGAGTAAATGAAACACAGAGAGATAGGTCAGATGAACACAAGCCCAGAGTGTGTGTGACTGTGTGTGTAAGTACTGCGATATTTGACAGGGAATTAGATGAAGGTCTGGAAGAGCCAATAAGTAGTATCATCTGGGCAACTCCACGTCTACAGTCTGAAGTGCAGGAACTCGTCGTCGTGTCTGAACAATTGACGCTGAAATACGGCAAAGAGTTTGCACAGAGTTGTCGTGCCAACACTTTACAGATCGTCAATGAAAAACTTGTCCACAAGCTCAGTGTTCAGGCAAATTCTCAGTTGTATTTTAGCTATATGTTTTACCCCTGAGTCATCTTCTTCTGTTTTAGTCATATGCACATAATCTGTGCAAACTGCAGGTCGCTGCCAGGTAAAAACTATACTGGTGATTAAAATGGAGGTGTGGTATGAATAATTCGTATAGACATCTCCAATAGCCCTCCCCTGTTTTTACAGGGGATCAAAAAGTGTGAAATTTTGCCCCAGTTTTTGACCTAACTCACCTTTCAAGTGCTATGAGCAAAAATTAAGCAACAAATAAAGAAATCTACAACAAATTTGTATAGCATCAATGTTTGGCCTCTAGTATGTTGCAGACCCCATGCACCTAGGGCCCCCAACTCTGAGAAACGTTTGCTTAAAAATTGCCCCTAAAGGATGACAGTTGGGAAAATGGTTAAATTGCTTTGACTCAGCCGCACCTGGACAGATTGCATTCAATTTCACAAGATGGTACTATGTAGTGCCATGGAAAATGCAGAATTGTGAAAACCCACTTAGGATCGAATGCAAGATGGTGGATGACACGCAACTTTTTAATATACGAACCCCAGGGTCTCTGGAACGGCTAAAGCTATAGGCTTCAAATTTGGCACGCGGATATACTGTAAGGAGTAGAAAATAATCAGTACAAAAGTAGGTCAAAAGGGGACATAATCTAGGTCACGCAACCTGATTTTAAATTGCGCAAAATTTTCAGTATGTCTGCAACGCCAAAGGTGGAGACTTTTGTGTGCATTCTTTCTAGGAAAAGTACTTACCTACAAATGTTACAAATGCAAAACTAGGTCAAAGGGGCGTAATACCTGTTTCTAAATTTTGGGATGGTGCCTGGGGTGGTTATGGCCAGTTTTAGGGGCTGGTGATGAGTGCCGAAAGCATGAGCCGAGGCGCAGAGGAGTGAGTGCTGAAGGCGTGAGAAGTTTGAATTTGGCGAGATGGTTTAGAAGAGAGCTGTAAGCTCCCCACATGGGTCTGAGGTAAGCCGCAGATGAAGAATGTTTCCTGTGATTTCTGTTTCAGATTTTTCTATTTTCTAAAATTTGGTACATGGTCTGGTCACGTGACAGCTGATGTACTAAAACGTTGAAGGTCATGAAGTTAAAGGTAGAGTTCATGACCTAAAAATGAGATCCATCACAAGTTAAGTATATCATATTTCATATTTTGGTGTATCATTGAGTCACAGTTCACAGCGTAGTGCGTGTGTTGATGACACATGGCTGTGTTGATGGCTCTTTGTTTACGTCATCTGGCAGTGGAGTCAGTCTCTCCATCTGCAGCTGAGGCAGTAGTTGTTGATGCCTGCTGACATGAATTCAGTCACTATGAACCACCGACGTCCATTAGCCATGTCATGTTGCTGGCATACTGCAATTTAGGATGTCAGGTGTTTTGGGGCACCTCGAACTGGCATCTGTAATTGGCAATACATTTAATTTCCGCATTTTTTAGTTTAAATATTCATTGTTACGGGTCACCCTCTCTGTTGATGGTTCACTCTGCTGTAAGCCTGAGTGGAAAACTAGAATTTCACAGCAGACAGCTTTGGAAACAGAACATAACTTTAATAACAGGTGTACTACAGTAACTATGGCTCAGTACAATATCTAAGGAAAAATTAGAGGTGCAACAGGAGAAAAAGCGACTGTGACATAGTATAAAACTGAGAATGTCACCAAAAGCTGTAGCTAGCAGCAAATGTTAGCACGTTGGCACACAGCGTGGTAGATGACACCGACAGAATGGACTGCTGGCGTCGTAGGATGGGCGGCGAACGGCCAGCATCAGTTGTCACAGCACTCAGAACTTGCACTGACTGTGGTGAGCGTATTTTTTGTCAGACAGCGCTCGGCAGTGTCACAATGTGGCGAACAACACAGCAGATCAACTCAACAGTCTTCGTCAGTCATATCACTCACAGCCCACAATGCATGAACATCGAGCTCGACTTCTCTCCAAGATTTTCAGCACTGTTATTGAGTAAAGATCGACAGTGTCGATCTTTACTCAATAACGTCTGACTTGAGAAGTGACCAGAAATTGCGCCCACCGTTTGAACACAGCGGTGGTCACGTAACTTATAGTCACACGGTAGCAAACAGGTGAAACCAGGTCGCCGGCCAGCCATTGCATTGCAGCGTATGCATACACGGGTACAAACACGCAAATCCACAATCTCACCGGACACTACAACAACAATTGCGCAGTAAGCAAGGGGAGGTGAGGAGCCTATCACCACATCATCAGCAGAACTGACACTCTTAGGCAATCAACTTTGGCAAATAATAATAAAAAACAGTACTGGTAATGCTTCATTGTGGGAACGAGGTTATTAAAGCTACGTAACTGAATTTGGGTGAATAAACTGTAGGATATTATTGTCTGGACATTGTTCACCCGTGCCTGTAGTCATTGCTGTATCTCATGAATTCGTCAGCAACATTTTTTATTTTTCACGTTTTGGCTAAATTAGACATTGCTGTTTCATTCACTTTCTAATCACCACCGACTCACTTGTCATTATCACTTCTGATCATACAACCTTGCATCTCTGTAGAACTGTGTGTGTCTGTTGCAGGCCCCTCCGCGGCGCCTCGTGGAGCGCTACCTGACTGAGATTGCTAAGACGTACAACGTCAACTACACGTCGCCACCAGATCTCAATCCCGAGGCTGATGCTATTGACTTGATGCTCATTGATCCACCTTTCAACAGCAACAAAGGTGCTGGCGGTGGCCACGGTCATGGTGGTGGCAGTGGTGGAGGGCGTGGTGTTGGCGTGCAAGACACTGACTGGACATTTACACCTGCTTCACATCCGCAGCCTCAGCCTCAGCCTGTGAGTCAGAAATAGACAACAAGTTTCATGAACATATATCAGTAAGTAAGTGTGACGCCCAAAACCTAACTTTGTCCATCAAACCGTTGGAGCAAATTGCTGTTGATAAAAGTGGTTGGTGAGATGCTGGCTTATCCCTTTCAGTGAGACTTGTCCCATGCTTAGTACTTCTTCTCATAGCTAGCGGCTTGAGCTGATGCTATTTGCTTTCAGGCAACGTCTGCACATGATATTAGCCAGGCTGTGGGCGAGCAGTTGCATTATACATTCCGTCTACAGGTACTTGTCACCAGCTACTATTCAACCTAGTGATGTTAAAACTGGATTTTCCTCACAACCGGCCGCCATTTTGTCAAAACCAGTTTTTTACCAGTCGTCAAAACATCATTATTACTAAAAGTACTATTACTAACGTGGCACAGACCTAAGCAAAGTAGCGGTTTGTATGTAATTAAGTACTATTACTGACGTGGCACAGACCTAAGCAAAGTAGCGGTTTGTATGTAATTAAGTACTATTACTGACGTGGCACAGACCTAAGCAAAGTAGTGGTTTGTGTGTAATTAAGCGCCAAAGTGCATCCGTCGCTTTTTCATGTCTTTAAACTAAGAGATCTATAGTCGAGACTAAAACATGTTATGAGAAATAATACCATGATTAATTGTTGTTAAACACCATAAAACTACTAATTTTGAGTAAAAATGAGAGGTAAACAAACAACTGGATTTCATTTGCCCGCATTTTCTTTTCAGCAAATAAGTAACAAAATGGTAAAATTAGGGCTGACAATGATTAAAAAAATTTTAATAGTTAACTTTTTAAAAATTAACAGGTAATTAATCGTTAATTTTAGTTAATACAGATATAAGCAAAGAGAATGCTCTAACTGTAATTATCAAACGTATTGAAATTTTCAACGTTACATCACACAATGGACTACAGAGTTACATATGTTGACAGTTAGGGACACCAGTCCCGAAGGCAAACCAGCATGTTTACAGTATGCGGATCGAGTGAAGAATGTCTTTTGTTTACTATGTAACTAGCGGAGTTGAACTGTGAAGTAAGTAAGTAACAGATCAATTAATCTTTAAAAATAATTTTAATTGTTACAATTTTTTAATAGTTAACGATTAATAGCCGCAGCTCTAAGTAAAATGTGATCTGTGTTAGCGTGTTTAATTTTATCTGTGTAGGCTTGTATGTCAGTTCGGTATGAGATTAAAACAAACACAAACAAGCAGAGAATGTCTTCTTTATTCACTATACAACACTCTAGCAGAAGTAAAGACAATACACAGACAGATTAAATCACAAAATGCGGGCAGTGAAGCAGTGTACTTTGTCTTCATTAAACAGCTGCCTTCAGTGATTCTAAATCGGCATGTTCACATGGGCTACAACCTACAGTAGGACAGGGCAAGAACTTAGTTCTTTATTTCATAATTAAATCTCTAACTCGAAGCCTTGATCTAGCTGATACAATTCAATAAAGATTACTTACTTGTGTTGCGTCATGTGCTTACTTTACCTTGTAATCACTATGCTATGCCTTGTAATGGCTGCCACCATTGTGATTTATTTTACATTCCTATATTCCAACATCTGTAAAACTTGTTTTATCAAAATCATCAATAAAAATGCACATTACAGTCAAATTTTTTTGACAACTGGTTGTTCATTTTTAAAACCGGCTCCAGCTTCCACAAATGGTTACTGGTTTTCTGGTTGTCATTTAACATCACTAATTCAACCTGTTTAAGTTGCATATCAAGTATATAAACAGCACCTTTGACTAGGCAAATATGCAAACTGTTCTACTAATAGTGGCAGTTTAGCTAATCGTAGCACATGACATTGGCAGACTAGTTTCAGAGCACGTTGTTACGAGCTGTTTTATATGCAGAACATGACTGACTGCTTAGATGTAAGCTACTGTTATAATATGCCACCAACTGACCCACGGTGCTTGTTACTGTGATGGTTATTGCAGGCTGCAGCAGCTCCACCAACAAACCTTCCACCATACCCAGTTCCATCTGCAGGTCCTCCTGGATCTGGTGGCCAGTGGCTGCCACGGCCTTCTATTGTGACTCCAGCTAGCAGCGGTGCTGCTCAGCCGGACACACTGATGCCTCAGTTACCTACCGTGCCTACCATGAGTGTCTCCACTACACCCAGTGCCAAGTCTCCCGCCGGCGGTGATGATGTCAACTTTGATGATCTTGCACGGAGATTTGAGGAGCTCAAAAAACGCAAATAGACTGTTTTCAGTTGACAAACAATTTATGTCACTGGATAAACAAACCGCATTGTTCTAGCCAGTGAGGTTTAGTACAACTTGCAACGGATTATGTATATGAAACATCAAAATAGATTGAATCTATTCAATGAACCACATCAGATTCTGCAGTTTTCATGTTTTCTGTCTTTATTGGTGCATCTTGAAAGTCAAGTTATTACCAAGTGGGCCAAAAAACGGCACCTTTTACTGAGCCATTTGTCTTATTTTAACGTTAAGTTAGCAGTAAAATTCAAGATATGTTTTGAAGCTTAAATCATTTCTGAGAAGTCAACATGACATTTGAACAGATCTTAAAAAGATTTACGTGAAAACGACCAAACTCGACAGAAAACCCATTGTAGTTGTAGCATTACAATTTACTGTGATGTTACTTTGGCTCTGTGTTACATCTATTGTGAAAATTTCGTGGAAGATAAGCTGACTGTGTTGTATTGTTATTTCCCATGAAACTCATGACACCAGCTTTGTCTCTTGGCATTATTTTTCGTGACTATTGACTTTGACTTAAGCTTAAGATTTTTATTCCTTTTGCTGAGTTGTTTCACCAAATAGTCGACAAGCATGCTGTTCACATGTGAAGAAAAAAGTCTTTTATTAAATTTGTCTGTCAAAGTAAGGGATGAAGTAAAAAAACTTATTTGCAAAGTATTTCCAATCAAGAAGTGGGCTGTCAGCTCTGAAGGTCAGTGCAAGATGCAGAAGACGAACGCAATTGAACTGGTGCAGTAGAACAAAATTGCAGGCGTGTGACGAAGGTAATTTGCAGTAAAGAATGCAACACGGTTTAGCAGAAGTCAAAAAGAAATGATAAACCTGACAGCGATTTCTCTCAGCTCTGGTGCTGCGAGAAGCTGTCATGGGCATAAACACGTCATCACTAATGTATTTTCCCATTGTGTAAAACTAAAAATGCTTCTGGGGTGCTTCGATTTTATTGCAAAATTTTTGTATAAAATTTTAACACGTTTATCAGGTTTTGGTCTCCTTGTGTAGAAAGAAACGATGATTGAAATGTTTTACTTATACAGCTAAACAAGTACAATTGTACACGTGCAGTATAAACAGCATAATCTGAGGTGCTGGTTTTTTATGGCCCACTCTGTAGTTTATGACAGAATAAAATGTGAATATTATTATTATTGTTTCTTGGATGCTTACGTTATTTGTTGGTCATCGTTCCAGTGTTCTTGTCATTATTTTGTCATGGGTAGTGTAAGCTGTAGCACTGATTACATATTTTCAGTTATTCATAAGTTTAATATGTACAGACACTAACATGTGTACTGGTTGTACATATGCTTTTCCTACTTAGTAAACAATGTCATGTCTGCTGCTAAAGGTTCTTCAGTCACTTTGAGTCTGGTTGTAATATCACAGTTATAACAGCTTTGTAAGGTAACGTTCCACTAGAGCTATCCGATTGCAAAAACCTGGTTTGTGACAGGTTTACGACCTGCTAGCGTCATGCAATGTTACCCTAAATGAAGTTGATATAGCACTTTCATCTGGTAAACACTCTTGAATGGCACACATTATCAAGAGTTCTCACAGTTTTACCTGACAGCCACACATTTATCCACAAACGGAACGAACCGTACCTGCTTTTTGCCCGCCTAGTCTTAAGCTGGTCTTCATTTACCGACCCTAGAATGTCTCAATATTTACCAGTGTGTGACATTTTATATGGGAAAATTTGATTTTCTTGATCCTACTCCCGAGACAAAAATTAAAAGCGGGCAAATGTGTGTGTAATTCGTGTTATGGAACATTTCAAAGCACTACAAAACTTGTTATCTGCCATGACAACATGCAGTCTCAGCAGCAATGTACTCAGTAGGCCTGCTGTCATGTAAGAGGTTGTTAGCTAAAGAGGGATGACGTTTAGTACAGCGCCCTTTTATGAGGCAACCTCTTCCCAGAAGTAGTGCCCTAAGCCGACGTCATTTTGCCGGCGGCGGCGCGCCGGGTGTTTGCGACCGGCGGCGGCGGCGTCACTGGAAAACCGGCGGCGCTACAGGCCGCCAACTTTTGCTAATGTTAAACATA
>Ga0126335_1002302_pt1 | contig 11353 bp, 16 predicted proteins | sample OlaspJWI45metaG_FD_108409 | JGI IMG/M metagenome (GOLD analysis project Ga0126335, IMG submission 108409) | Marine gutless worms symbiont microbial communities from Oahu, Hawaii - Olavius sp. 1 OAHU.JWI-45 metaG | ecosystem: Host-associated > Annelida > Digestive system > Unclassified | place...
ACGATTTGGCTGAAATTTGGTACTTTTCAAAATAAGAAAAAGTAGAAATAGTTCATCGTTAAATCTCCGAAATTTTCTTGAGCAATTTCTTCAGACTTCTAAAATGAGAATGTTATGGCTCGTCGACTTAACTCCAGACCTTATTCGCTATAACCATTGCATACCTTTCAGCATAGCGCTCCGCCTTACTTTCGGTGTGTAAAATGCCTAGAGCAGCTGACGTAAAAATAATTTAGGTTTACAGCGAGTAAGTAAGCAAACAACTGATCTATCTGATGTGTGTGTGATTCAGTCTGCGACGAGCAACGACGCGTCAACAGTGGAAAGTAGTCCGGTTAGCCTGCTTAGTTTCAGCACATCACTCGGCAGCATACTGTCTTGGCTTAGTGAAGCCGACGACACGGTCTCCAGACAAGATCCTGTTGCCAACGACATTGAATCACTGAAAGAACAGTTTCATCAGCACGAGGTTTGATCTTTTTTCGTCGACTCGTTTTCTAACGGTAAAACGTGGGGAAGTGTCACACTGTGCCCGGCTAACAGTCGCATCAGCTGACAACGATTCGAAGATGGATTGTAAGAATCGAACAGTACAAAAATTAATTATTTGAAAATTTTTGGTGTTTTTGTACAACATCAGCTAGCCTGCACAACTAACATAATAGGGCCTAAGCAAAACATTATGCAGACAAATGTTAAAAATAGTTTCAGTAGCGTTCGCCTTGCCATTCTCGTGCGAGTTTATGAATTTTGAGGTTGGGGAATGGGGATACCTTGATCCATAAACTGAAGGCGAGGGTAAGCGAACGACGTTCTTTGCGTTCTGTGGCTCTAACGACGGAATTTACGTCTAACGTAAATACATTTGTTTTTGTTGTTTCTTTGATGTGCCACAATGAAGTATCGTATATAGATTACTTATGATAACTGTATTTTGCAGGAGTTCATGGTGCGACTGACACACAAGCAGACTGACGTCGGTAGTGTTCTGCATGATGGAAGTTGCCTGCTGCAGCAATCTTCTATCTCTGATGATGAGCGACAAACTGTCGATAAGCAACTCACTGTGCTCAGCAACCGCTGGGAGGAGCTGCGGCTCAAAGCCATGGACCGACAGGCCAGGTTCGTATATATGCTGATCTTTTGGAGTCAATTCTATAGTATGATGTAGATTATCTTCCAGCTTCTATTCGTGCTCGATCATTGGACCTAACGATGCATGAATGGCCAGGCTGAGTTTATTTAGGTAGCTAGTCGATTTATAGAGTAGCTTAGTGGAGTTACTTTGCTTTACAACAGTTACCTACCTCAGTATACTAACCGGCCTCGACGAACGGAAGAAATTCACTGAATTATCGGTGGCATGCACAAACACAGGCTTTCGCCACATATTGCGTACTTTCTACAAATCTAACTTAAAACTGCATAGCTGTCAGCTCCCGACTCCAATTCAGTTGAGACATATTATGTTGTTGATCGCGACCATTGCGTCATCATCATGTGGAGCCACTTCCTGATACGTTTCATTTGCATTACGCTCGTCTTGTAAGGTTGCAGCACGTACTGATGGATCTTCAGCAGCAGCAGCTGAATCAGCTATCAGACTGGTTGACTCGGATGGAGGCTGGCATCAAGTCGCATCCGCCAGTTGGCAGCAGCGAAGAGCAAGTCAAGCAGCAGCTACAAATACATCAGGTTTGTACACAGCTGGCTTTCTGTCCGCGCTTGACAATATTTTACTTTTTGTTTATTTTTCTAGTTTGTTTTTTTCACGTCAGCGTCGCTTTTGAAATGTGTCGTAAATAATAATAACAAGTGGTCAAAATAATTTGACAAAGGCTACACCGAATGACCCCACCGCATACGGCACGCGGCGTACACTGCACGCGCCGCCGCTGATTTAAGACGCGTGACAGACAGACAGACGGACAGACACCGCGAACATCGGTAAGAATAGTCTGCATCTCATGCATTCGATGCAGCCTAATAATAATAATATTACAAGAACTTATAACGCGCACATGGTCGAAAAAAATCAAATCTAATAACAATGTTATTCTTTACAAAAACAGCTTACAGGTACATGTATTGAACTTTTGCCACTGCATGGGATATGGGATATGAATGAATTATCATTCACATATGTTTTCTGCATGGCATTTCAACTGGAGTTTATCGCATTTGTGGTTTTAATACGCGACTTTTTGACATCTACAGTGGTTTACGGCACATAAAGTGGACATTTAAAAATTGTTATTACAGCAGCAAGCACACAACAGACATACAAATTGGTGCAGTTCGCAATGCGGCCGCTATGGGTCACATGACAACGTTATATTTTGCCATTACATTACAAGTAATGTTATCTTACACGCTGTAGATGATGAGGACTGAAGTCGAACAGCTTCAAGAGAAAGTGAATGGTCTACATAGCATGGTTGTCGTTGTCGACGAAAGCAACGCCGAGTCCGGTCGGTTTAACAGTCTGCTTGTCGATTTCTGTTAGTAATCAGTCATTCACGTGTATTCTGATGAAATAGACTACTGATTATACGTCTGCGTTCTTTCGTTCATTGTAAGCATAACTTTGCATTAAGCTTATTATTTTTTGAACATTTTAAAATGCAGATGTTAAAACGGTGAACAGAATAAGGCCAGCGACGTTATTGAAATCCTTCAGTTTTAGCATTTCATCTTACGAGCTATTTTGGACATGCTTTGTCAGCTTTTTGACTAACTTGGAATTAGAAAGCGGGTACGTTGGCCTCCTGCGTAAATCATTTTGTTATATAACATATGACAGCGTACGCGTCGATGGAGCAGCAGTTGGAGGCGTTGGGAGTTCGCTGGACGACCGTATGCCGGTGGATGGAGGAGCGCGACGCGGCGCTCACGGAGGCGGCGTCTGCCTGGCGAGTGTTTTCTGAGCGACTCAGCGCGTTCACGGCCTGGTTGACCAACACACAGGACGAGCTGGGAGACATTGAGAGACGCTGGACACGAGATGAGACGGCAGCTGAGGACACTTACGACGTCGTCGAGCAAGTACAGTGTCTTAAGGTCGGCAACAATGATGTCGGTTTATGTTTAATTGAAAACCTTTATTCACCGAGAAAAACACGGTAGATATAGACAGGATACAGATATGAATGAATAAATTTATTTATTTATTTACAAAGCTAGAACAGAACAGAACACATTCCTGTAACGTAACAGCTGGCACACAAAAACGACAAAAATAAACAAAACGTAAAAATGAAACAAAAATTATAATGACGACAATACAGCAATCACAACGAAACACTAAATTGCTTAATTTTTTGGTTATTTTGAGTTATGTCTCATTTGCATCGAGGTCATTGTCAAAATTTATTTTTTTAAATTATCTATTCTGCCAGCCCAGTCAGGCATTACCTGGGCAGCCCCGTTCCGCTTTTCGCAGGCCATGGCCCCCTCTTCTTGTACTCGTGTGTAGTATGCGTGCCGGCCCGTCAGCACCAACGCCCGTTTCTATTGCGTTTGCGCACTGTCCGACGGCGTCTGTGTGTGCGCCAAGCCTGCTAGTACCCATCCTAGTGCCCAACCTGCCTGCCGTGGTGCATAGCCGGCAAGTTCCGCGAGAAACGAAAAATGCCATTTTTGGCATTTACTCATGACCCTCTCCCCAAATTTTTGCGCGTAAAACCATCTTTGGGGCACCCTGCAAATTTGGAGGCAATCTCCCCTCCCGTTCCCGAGTTATAAGCGAACAAACATACATACATAGGCCTACGTAAAGACAGACACGCGAACACACTAGGCAGACTCGTTTTAGTGGTGATCATGTTGGGAAAATACGTCTACGGAAATCCCGCACGTGACTTACTGCCGACTCAGTCTGAGTCGACCCCGCGCCTGTGCTATAAATAAACTGTCGTCATGCCCCAGTAATCACGTTGGCCGAACACACTGCTGCTTAGACTATACGGGCCATGAAATTATTAATTGTAGTCTCTACCCAAGACGCCTACCCAAACTTTTTTGCGCCTAAAATAATTCCATGGGCACCCCGGAGCTACCCTATAAATCTGGAGGCGAACGTTGCAGCCGTCCTGAGTTATAAACTACCAACATACATACAGACAGACAGACAAACAGACAGACACACAAGGAGCTTTATAGATATAGATTGAAATAATTTTTCCTTTTCTGTCAGTAATTGTGCTAAACAGACAGCTAATTAACCGAGGCAAAACATAACTAAAAATGTGGCAATTAAGATGTATTGCCAATTATCGCCGCCGGGTCTGGGCGCCCCAAAACACACGACATCCTAAATTGTAGTACGCCAGCAAGGCAGCAAAACGACACCTCTAATTGACGACAATCGTTCGTAGTGACTGAATTCATATCAAAGGGCATCAACAATTACTACATCGACTGCAGACGATGAAACCAACTGCACTGCCTGAAGTTGCTCACAAGGTATTATAAACATGAGGCACTTGCTCATACGCTATGACGCGCGGTGAAGCGTGACTCACTGATACGCCATAATATTACTTACTTAACTTGTGATGAATCTCGTTTTTATGTCATGATCTTGACCTCTGACCTCATGACTTTCAACGTGTGTAGTGCATCGGCTGTCACGTGACCAAACCATGCACACGTCGCCAGCAGCCTAAAACTTTCTTTGTGCCATAACTGCCAGTGCAAAACTAGGTCACAGGGGTCGAAAACTAGGTCGCGTGGTTTATTTTAAATTTATAGACCGCTGTGAATAACTACGGAACGGCTAAAGCTGCAGGCTTCTTATTTAGCGTGTAGACAGATTGTAGGGAGTAGAAAATAAGCAAAAATTAGGTCAAAAGGGAACATAATCTAGGTCACGTTACCTACTTTTAAATTTTGCAAATTTTTTATTTTCTATGCAACGTTTGAAGCTAGAAACTTCCAATTTGGTATGCTTACCATTTACGAAGAGTACGATCTACAACTACAAAACTACGTCAAAGGGGCGTAACCTGTGTCACGTGACCTGTCTTTGAATTTTGGAATGGCAATGGATAGGCAATGTGCGCAACAAATTTGAAGTCTGTAGCTGTAGTCATTACAGAAATATAGACAAAATTCCAAAATTTAAAAGTAAGTCAACGTGACCTAGATTATAACCCTTTTGACCTACTTTTAGACAGCTTATTTTCCACTCCTTACTGTCTATCTATGTGCTAAATTGGCACCCTGTATCTTTAGCCGTTCGAGAGATATTCACAGGGGTCTATGAATTTAAATTTAGGTCACCTAAACTGAGTCACGTTTTCTCTGACCTAGTTTTTGCATGCCGTCAAAATTACTCCTCGTAGTCAATGCACACACCAAATATATTTGAAGTCTCTAGCTTTAGCCTTCCAAGAGATATCAGAGTCCGTATATTAAAAATTTGGGCATCGTCCGCCATACTGGATTCGATCCAAAGTGGGTTTTCACAATTCCGCAGCTTCCACGGTGCCACAGAGTATCATCTTGTAAAATTTGAACGCAATCTGTCCACGTGCGGTTGAGTTAGAGCGATGTAACCATTTTCCAATTGTCGCACTTTGGGGGCCCTAATTGGACAAATGGATCTCAGAGTTGGGAGCCCTAGCTGCACGGGGTCTGCGGCAGATGAGAACCCAGACATCGGCGGTATACATTATTGTTTTAGATATTTTGATTTTTTGCCCCATTTTTTAAACGAGAGCGCTCGTAATGCGAGTGGGTCGAAAAACGGGGCAAAATTTCGCACTTTTTGACTCCCTGTGAAAAATAGGGGAGGGCTGGTGAAGATGTCTATACGAATTATCTGTGCCACACATAGGTTGTAAGCACCGGTATACTTTTACCAGGCGGCGATGGCGGTCTGGTCATACGTTAAACGGTGGGCTACAAAAGAAGAAGAAGAAGAACTGGCGGTAAAACATATAGCATCCGGCATAGTTTTGCTGGCGGCTAAATAAAACGACCAAAATTAATGCAAAACGTTAGAAATTGCTATTATGTCGCATGCACTGTAATGAATTTACACTTACATGCAGGCAATAGAAAGCGACATGGACGTGATGATAAAGTACTTTGATGAATTGAATGAAGTCGGAGCTCAGCTGGTGAAGCAGATCGGTGGAAGTGAAAACTCCACCAAGGAAGTCAACAGTCAACTTCAAAACTGTCAAGATCGATGGGACAACCTCGTCCAACGCATGGAACGCTGCAGCAAACAGGTGCGTAGTCGTAAATACGAGCTGTGTAAGCCTCGTTTTGGTTGTGTTCTAGTACGGTACATAATTAACAAAGCAGTCCATGAAAACGTCCATCCGTGTTGCTCTTAACTTTACCTATGTTTTACAGGCAACCGTCTGCTTCAGCATTTGCAACATAGAAAGTGCTTCCAGTTGTCCTACATACGCCACATTTTACTAGTTTTTCTGTCGCTGCTGTTACTTTAAGTAAAATTAAATGATGATGATGATGATGATTATGATGATGATGGCGATGATGCTGTTAACGTGCGCCTAGGCCCAGCATCTTATAACTTTATATGGTGCTGTATAAAACCAGATTTGATTAGATTTGACTTGATAACGTGTTCGTTGTGACGCTGGCTGCAGATTGCCAACTCAGGCGTCGAGCTGATCGTGTCAACGTCGACGTCCGGGTCTCAGACGGTGACGGTGTCTCGTAGCGGAATGGAGGCCGTCCCCGTCGCCGTCACAAGTCACGATACTAAGCGCGCCCGATTGGACGCCTCGACTATGGCCGACCACAAGATGGAGTTCGACCGGCAGCTAGCGGCGTTCAGCGAGTGGCTTGACCAGACTGAGGGACTTCTCGAGTTGGTGACCAGCGACTCCGTTGACCCTCAGGCTCGGCTGACCGTCGAGGAACAACTGGTTCTCATCGAGGTCAGAATTTACGAAGAGTTTCCAAAAGCATTTGCTTGACTTTTTTGCCGACTGCTCGACATGGTGTATTCTTATAGTATTGCGATTGATTGATGATGGTAATAATAACAAGTGGCCAAAGTAATGTGGTGAATGTCGCATCGAATTAGTGGGGTGGGAAATCTGGACCTCCGTCATATGTTCCTTTGGTCTCCAATAGTCTACAGTTTCTACCGCAAACAAAACAGGATCTCGATCCGTTCAGCCGTGTTTGCACAGCGAAGTCGCACGAGGCCGCGTGACAGACAGTCAGACTGACAGACGCCCACGCTACGGGAACACCGGTTGCTATAGTCCGCATCTCATGCATTCGCTGTGGTCCAATCGTAACAATCATTTGATTGCATGGTGACGTGCGTGAAACTAAATGGGGAAATTATACACTGCGTTGAATAGTTACTTTGTCGATCGTATGCATCGTCAGGACGCAGACAGCGACATAAAGACGCATCAGAAACAAGTCGATACTCTCAGAGATGTTGCCCGAATTCTTCGCGAAGAACTCGTTGCAGGTTTGTCACATTTGCTCATCGCGTACTTAGAATACACAAAAGCCAGAGACAACAGCCAAAGACACCAAATGTGTCTCAGTAAGACATGCCGAGCGAAAACTTGGGGTTATGGGGGCCAAACCATGTCGCATAGCGCCCGTGGATGCAAGAAGGGACATAGAAATAGAACAATAGGCCAAAGTGATTTGGCGAAGGCCGCATTGAATGCAAACAGTGTTCCTATATTATACGATGGGCTCAATTTTTCTCCACTTTCGCACCCCCTAACCATAGGGGGATCGGGACCCCCATCTAACACAATGTCCCTTGGGTCTCTATTCCCCAAGAGTCTCCACCCCGAACACGACCTCGATTTATTTGGCCATTTTTGCACAGCGCATCCGCGTGATAGACTAACAGACCAGGCTACAAGATCATCGGTCACAATGAGCCTCGGCCTAAAATTTTGACACAGGGGTCCACACGTCTCTTGCTTTGAAGAGTAAAAAAGTTGTAGTGGTGCAGTCTGGCAAATGACAGTTAACTAACTTTAAGTTTTGGTTATAACGCTACTTGTTTACAAGTCCCCTTCCTCTTCGAGGCGGCCCAGACGGAGCACAAAAGACGCGACAACGGCAGAAACCTTTTGGAGATGCCGAACAAGGAAGTGGTCGACGGTCGTTCGCTCTCTTCAACCTTCAAAAAAGATACGTAGTGAACGAACATTGTGCTGAACGTTGTTTAGCGAGCGAGCCTACGGAACCTGTGGAAACGGTAATGATGCGGTTGGAAGCGCGCTGGAGCGACGTCTCATCACGCGTTGTCGCCTGTAAAGAGACGGTGATGACATCGAACGTTGTCGCACAGTTCAGCGCCGAGTTGGACAGTCTGATGAACACCATCACGGTATACAACACGTGGGTGTCCACTGATGCCACCATCGTCGCCAAAGACTTCGTTCAGCTCAGCCAGCAGCTCGAGCACTGCCGCGTATGCATGCAGCCTTCTCGTTATAGTATTTCTCATTACGTTTGATGTTTGCCCAAAGCATTGAAACAATACTGACCGTAATTAAACGCTTTTGTTTAGTACTGAGCGTGATCATATATTGTCAACATTCAACGCCCCAATTAATGCCACTCACCAGCATAATTTTTTTGTTAGATGCTGACCACGTCTTCGTGACTTTCGATGATTCGTAGTTTTTCTCGATTCTATTAATTCCGTGTTAATAATCTACATAGAACTTAGTAACAACTCAGCTATACAGCGTTAGGACGTTAATAGGCACTTTGTCTCGCGCAAAATGTAGCTGCAAATGCACGAAAGATTAATGTTGAAGCCGCCAAAACATGTTACACATAGGCTATTCTGAGACTGCCAGGTTGCACGTGCGTCTGTGCTTTGTGATCAGGTGAAGCAGAAGTCGCTGACGTCACAGGAAGCGCGTCTGATGAGACTGAAAGAGCAAGCTACAGAACTCGAGCAGACAAACACGCTGCCGGCTGCTGCCACTGACAGATTGACTGAACTCAGCGACCAATGGACCAGCACCAGTCAACGCATTAGTGAGTTCAGTAATCATTGTTCGATGCACTCAACGTATGGTGTGCTGCCTGCTATGTACGACAACAGCCTCTCTGGCGTAATGTAACACTTTCGGGCAGCGGAGAAAGGCTTATCTTTAAGACAGTGATGGACATCATCCAGCACCGCTGTGGCCTGTCTGCGTTTACAAATGTCATAACTCATAATGCTATCAGTTCGAATACAGTTTTGACAGGTAAGATTTGTATTAGAAAAACTACATTTTATGTCAGACATTCTACGACATTAAGCTGAAGTACAGTTTATCTGTGTGGAAATGTAGAAGAGAGACAAAGTATGTTAATGAAAGCTCTGCAGAAGACGCCACCCAAATCTTTCATGGACGCGTTTCTCGAGCTTACCGACTGGCTTGCTAACCGTGAACAGTCGCTGCATACGCTGACGTTTGTCGTCAACGACGTCGCCACCATGGACCGACAGATTTCACAGCTCAAGGTGCGCAGACCGTCAATGCGTATCTGTAGCATTAAAATCACTGTTGAACTCTCTTGCGAACACTCGCTCTTCATCGACTAACCATTGGCACATTTTTGTCTTCTGTTTGCCGTGAATGTCATTTATCTCTCTGACATTGCTTAGGACTGGCTGCAACTTGAGCTGTCAGAACGCTGTACTCTTCAGAGCACTGGGGCGGGTGGAGAGTTTCAGTGCTTGGCCTGCTAGGCGAGCCAAACATAAACAAAGTTCTGACGGACGGACACACGAATTAAAACCCTGTATTGCTGCACTGCGTATAATATTTATTAAATGTTGGTTTACGTCGTGCTGTGTCGGTGATTAGTTATAACTATCGTTACAACAACCCTTGGTATTTATTCTACTGAAGGTCATTTAAAAAAATAAAACGTTTAACAGAATAACAATAAGAGCGGTTTTCGAGTTGGGTGACGTCGAGATTGTCGCTGTTATCAGGAGATGCGAACAGAGTTAAAGGACCGAGCAGGGAGTCTTGAGTACATCAACCATGCGGGACAGGACCTGCTGCGTAAAACGTCCGCTGAGCAGTCGACACAGAAACTCAAAGCGGATCTGGATAACTTGAACGCTCGCTGGAACAGAGTGTTGTCTGAGATAGACGACAGACACAGCAAGTTCGTCAGCGCCAGCGAACAGCTCAAACATCTACGGGTGACTTAACGCTGGTTTTATAACCAGAAGATTAATTCTATACTTGTTAATTACTTGCTGAAACATACGCGATTGTGATAAATATCTTCGGGCAATAGAAACATAACTAGAAAATGTGGCAATCAAGATGTATTGCCACTTATAGTCGCCGGCTCGGGGCGCCCAAAAACATCCGACATCCTATATCGCAGTACACAGCAGCACGACACGGCTAATTGACGAAAATTGTTTCTAGTGACTGAGTTCATGTCAGCAAGCATCAACAACTACTGCCTCGATGATCGCTGTTTGTTAGATGAGAGCAGTATGATGCCGTGTCGTATTCTGTGCTATGCTTCTAGAGTCAGATAGATGGAGTGAACAACTGGATGAATGAGATCGACGTGTTTCTCAAGTCAGAAGAAGCAGCTCTCGGCGACCCAGAAACACTTCAAGCTCAACTCACTGAGTCCGAGGTTTTACTTTCACTTTGTTTCACTGTCGTGATCTTGAACTTGACTTTACTGCAATTATGCTTGCTCGGTTTAGCTCAGTTGGCTAAAACTAAGCTGAGCTAATCATATAGACATGCATGTGTGTGTGTGTGTGTTTGTATGTGTGTCTATTTAACTAGAGTGTCGGAAATCGAAGCCGCTGGACATGGAGATTTGTATTCTTGCATGCAGAGACTTACTGACGAACCTTGATCAAAAACCTGAAACTCGGTCACCCTGACCTACTTTGCCGTTGTTGCCGTTTATACACATGACACTATTATGCCGCGTTACTGTCCGGCTGAGCACCACTGTCTAAGGGCGGCTTGTTATGTAAATAATAATAATAATAATAATAATAATAATAATAATAATAACGTCTCTTTATTGCAATTGCAGACAAACGCTGCAAAGGATACACATAATATCTGCCACGCAGGGCAGTACGTACGCAGTTCAGCACGGTAATGTAAGCAGCCATACATAAGGATATTTCTAAAGCGCGTACGAAACAATAGTCACAATGCGCCGCTTTTGAACATTGCCGGTGACAATACGGCATACTGCTTTGAAGATAACGTCTATCTGGTGCTGATTAGAGAGATATGCATGCGTTCGCTGTCAGGGCGTCCAGGACGACATTCGCACGATGCAGCCGACCGTCGATGGCATCGTGTCTGTGTCCGCCGTGCTA
>Ga0126335_1002303_pt1 | contig 11350 bp, 5 predicted proteins | sample OlaspJWI45metaG_FD_108409 | JGI IMG/M metagenome (GOLD analysis project Ga0126335, IMG submission 108409) | Marine gutless worms symbiont microbial communities from Oahu, Hawaii - Olavius sp. 1 OAHU.JWI-45 metaG | ecosystem: Host-associated > Annelida > Digestive system > Unclassified | place...
GTCTGAATATAACTATTAAACTCTGTAGCCCCACTTATAGTCCACTGCCCCGTGGTGGCATACTAGAATTCTTGACCCGTGCGTACTTGTTTTAAGTGCCCCGAGGTTTGGCACAGCGTTAGTGTTTATATTAATCTATAAGACGGCTTCAGAATTTCGTTCAGAGAAATCTTGCACATTTTAGACGGTCGTAAAACGCGTACGACTGACAGCTGTGTAGTAGGCCTATGCTGGTTGTACAGAGTCGGTGTTCTTGTCTGTATGGCTACGAGAACTACACAGAGACCGGCGGCTGTCAATTGATTGACGTTTGCTCACTCAACAGTAGTCGTTGTCATGTCAACGCCGCATGCACAGTCACCGGTCCTTGGCAAGTCCAGTAATGTCTTCTCATTACATACTTTCACAATCCTAAAGATACTGACAAAATTGCACGAAATGTTTTGCGCTGCATTTTTCGAACAAAGTCGGTCTCTCAGTAAGAAGAAAATCTAGCGGTTGCTCAATCTGCTGACGATGTCTGCCATGTTACAGAAAAACTAGAGCAGGCTAAATTCAGAGTCTGTAACGAAGTAGCCAGAAAAGTAGGCATACCAATACCATTCTTTTGGAGCCCATATAGCAACCAGACATCTTATAGCGAGGTTGTCTGCAATGTTTATTGTTCTAACAACCCGACAAAACCATTTCATTGTCAATATTTTTTTGTGCACATTTAAACGTTCAAGTTTTTGTCGGCAACACCGCAATGGCAGCTGCGAGTTACTATATAACAGCTGACAAAACGCAACCCACGTCAATGGTAGATGACTGGTCATTATTAGGTCGCATCGAACGCGTGAGATGCGGACTAATGCGATCGATGATTCCGGCCGATGTCTGTCAGTCTGTCTGTCTGTCTGTCACCTGTCACGTGGGCAAGCTGTGCAAAAACGGTTGAACGGATCGACGTTCTGGGGACCATGGAAACAATGTGTTAGACAGGCGTCCCCATCCTCCACGGCGAAGGGAGGGGGTTCGATGTGGCATTCGCCAAATTACTGTGGACAATTGTTATTAGATACAGCAGCAGGGCTGCATCTTGCTGCGTCAATGACTCATGTTGTAGATGCGAGTGTCACAGCGGTTACATCGGCGACGGTCAAGTCTGTTACGGAAACTTACTACAGGTTATAGAATTAGCAAAGCACTTAAACACTGACTGTTGCTTTATTATTCTTCATGCGAGGATTTTATTAATGCAAGTGAATAGACAGCGCTATTGTCACAGCAGTTCTGACAGTCCGTCACGCAGGTAATCCCGGTGCCACAAAAAGTGTTCCCTAGATATTGAAATAGTTTGCACGTTGTGATAGAGTGGTGTATCTAGTTTCTTGATGACCAAATTCGTAGAAATGCGAGGAGGTTTATTCCGACCAAATGTATCAGAGGTAGGCCCATAGGCTATACTCTCTGTCAAACGCTAGTTTACACTGATTTGCTAGATGGCGGCAGATCATCTGTAGCTGAACTGTACAGTAGAACGATGGTGTGATAAAGTTGATTGTATGTATAGTTAAATATCGCAGCACCGTTAACAGTGCCGCAAATAGACTAACTGGCTCCGAGTCTTCGCTGTCGGGTGTGCGTTATGAGCTAATTGTAATGCACGACTTGTCACAATTGTTGCATGCATGCTACATAACCCAGCTTAGAGGACAACGATAAGTCTGTAGCCACTTCTCTGCCAACTTATCTTCGACATGTCGGTCCAGTGTACATCACAACGGCTTCCCCGTATTTTCACATTCCAGCGGAGGAGTTACGGACTTGCTATACGGACTTGTCGACGACTTCGGATGATCGAAAACGACATGTAAATTGTTAAAAAGTTCAATTTGCAACATACGCAGACAACCTGCCACCGACTTCGTTACTTGTTGTCGCCGACTTGTCGTGCCATGTTTCGACTAATACGAATTGGTCATATTCGAGTATTCGAGTAGGGCCTACACATATATGAACTGACGTCACTTAATTTATTAAATTGGTGTTCACGGATATGCGCTTGGTCTTGTGGCTCGAATGCAAGTTACACGTATAGGCCTAATGTAAATAATTGCCCAACAAGATGGCGGCAAGAACCATGACCATAGAATAGCAGTATTTAGCAAATGACGTCATCGTCACCTGTGTGTCCCGCAGCGAGTGAAAGAGTTGGATGAAAAAGACGCCGAGTTGCAGGGCAAGTGCAGCTACGCTCTACGACTCATGACGTCCGTCTACACGAGCGCGTTCACACGTCATGGACCGTTCACACTCTTCATCGCCACGAACACTGGCTTCCACAACGCACTCAGCAACGACCAGGTATACTACATCGCCTTCTGGACTAACTTAGCTAGATTTGGTAGCTTTGCCAGATAGTGTCAGTGCTGCAGTGTACTTCCGGTCGCATATCCGACGGCAGATTCTTATCTGAGTTTAATAGTTAACACAGCTCCATCTCGCTTAGGCTTATTCGAAAATATTCGAGTGTGACACTCAGACACACACCCGCCATAATGTGGGGTCTATTTGTCCACCCGAAATTAATTGCAACTGGCGTTTCACGGTCTAAACTCTGGGGGCTCACGCCTCAAGAGCCGGTTATCATTCCGTGCCGTCGGAAACGATATCTTGTTTTTTTAAACTAAGTATGCGAAGACAAACGAGTATGGTTTGACTACAACTCAGTAGACCAGCGAACAACTATAACAGATTCTGTCACTCCGCGATATCAACACAACAACGCTGCTCTCAGTATTAGCATTGTCGTAGTCATATCAATAATATTATAGAGTCTCATTTCATTCGTTCTATACCGACTGTATGCATGTTGCATTAGCTAATTTGTTGTCTGAAATTAGTATAATTAGGGACCGTTTTTTATCATTGCCTACATGATTTTCACGTGATTTTATCGATGACGTTATATCCAGTGTTTGTGTTTAGGCCTAGTGCTCTCTTTTACTGTTTTTATTGTTCTTCCTGTCATGTACTTCGTGTACGATTTTATAATAAATTGAGTTGATACAAGAGAAGAACAGTTTGCAAGCTTGTGTAGGAACGTTCATCATACACGGATACATTGTGACGTAAAATACGCTTTTGTTATAGATGCGTAATTTGTTCAACAACACGGAGTCAGCACGACAAATCATGCGACAGCATCTTATCGCCTACACGCTAACACTCTTCAACCTCACCAATATTACAAGCTTCTACATGCTCGAGGGCACTTCTGCTAAACTCTTCTATAAGGTAATCGCAAATTATTTTTACACAGTAGGCCTAATTTATTATGTCGTGAAGAAAATATTGCAAGTGTTTTCTATTATTAACGTTAAAGTTAGATTCTGTGTTTTAAAAAGCAAATCGAAGAGACAAACATCGCATAGCCTAGTAGGCTTACTTGCTTATCGTTCGTAAATCGTTTTCAGCTTCTTTATTTACGCTGATTTGTAGCGCAATGAATTGATGTTTCGTCTGCACGGATTCAGTCAGCGTGCCCGAGTGATGCGTGGAGACGTATGGGCGTCCAATGGAGTGATTCACGTCATTGATCATCTGCTCGATAAACCAGCTGTCATCGCCGGCAGCAGCAAGGTCAGTCAGTAACACGACATGATAAATGCCAGCGACATTTACCGATAATGGATCTGTCAAAATAAAAATGTTGCTTTAAAACAGAATAAAACACCAAAAAGTAATATAACTTTGGAACCAGGACTTTGTGAAGTTTGTCAATCAGCTAGAATAAAAAATAAATATGAATTTATTGATATGAGTAAAATAACCCTACATACAGTACAAAGTATCGCATAGCAGACCTTGTTTAGTTTAAGTTAATTTATCATATTCAGCTTTAGGCAGCAGGACAAATTAATGTACACTGCAAAATAGAACTACGCTACATGTGTACTTATTTTTCACTCAATTTGCTTACTGCTGACAAAACGATAGGATTTTCTGTATCGGAGAAAGTCGTTTGTGTAAAAGCTCGTTATCGGTACCTTCTTTGTAACGTGTCCGGCCATGTATTTGCAGAAATCACTGATGTCAGTCTTTGCAGCGCAGCCAAGTTATTCGACGTTTCACAGTTTACTGCAGGCCAGTTTTGAAATTTATTCATACTGTACAGTATGCTCTAAGCTTACTGTCACTAGTTCTCTGAGTTGTATCTTAGGCCGAAAATAAGACATATCAGCATCATTCTCGTCTTCGTTTAGTAACAGTTGACAATGAGGTGCAAAACCAACACAGTAGGTAAAAATGCACAAAATTTACTATATTGCAATCAAATATTAAAAAATACAAAAGATAAGTGTTTCAAGCTCAAATTCCAGAAAAAAAGGAGATTCTACCGAGTGCAGACTTTGCAAATAAACTGTCTGTTACCTTGTATGTGTAGTCTGCTGGATTGAGCACGAAGTTGGCGACAGATGGACATTACACTGTGTTTGCACCAAACAACAACGTTTTTGCTAGCCTACCAGCTGGAACGTTAGACTATTTTAGATCCCGCGAGGTCTGCATATTATATTCTACATAAGTGGTCCTATGCTACTGCCGTGTACAACACCACTGATTAACTGAGCAATGTCACAGACACACGTCCGCCTAACTTAGTGCGATGAGTGCATCCAGTAACCACGCGTGGAGGGCTCACAAAACTCACTACCGGGTTTTAACACATTATGCTATCGAGACCTGCTGCAACGTTTCAATATGCCCTGCATTGAACTCAGGCGCCTTCAAGCAGATCTAGTTTAGTGCTATAAAATTGTGTTCAGTATGGTTGATTTAAACCGATGAATTCTTTGAATGTCACCAGAGGCCACAAATATGAACTGTAGCCTATAGAAAGTCTCCATGTACACGGATTAGGTCAAAATTTTTCAGTGAATGCGTCATTACTGTATGGAATGAACTGTCTGGCTCCACTGATTTTAGCACAATTACTCGTTTTAAAAATAGTATTTTTAATGCCGATATTTGTGCTCACCTCATAAAGTGCACTATGTGCCTTGCTGTCCAGTCACACGTATCGATGTCCATGTAACTGCTTGTACTTGTTTTATGACAAATAAATGATGATGATGACGAGATACTGTTTTATAAATAAATAAATAAATATCGTTTTATAATATTTTTTTATTATTTAGAAATATTAGTATTAGTATTATGAGATATAACCATTTCTTGACTAGCTTGCATTGTGGCACATCGCGTTGTAGGGAAAAGCGGAATTGCTGGCGGTGTTGGAAAATCACATTGTGGAAAAACCCTACGTGCGTCACTTAATATCTCACATGTAACATGTGACTGCTTTGCACAGTTCTTGTGTTCCTATATGTACATTTTAATTTTTGTTAAACAGTAAGTTGTTTGTGTTTGTGTTGTGTAATTTTTCTATGATAAAAACCTATGTAGCTGTGTAGTACTGAGAATGAAGCTGCACGTTGAACTTGTAGCTGCTGGCAACTGATCTGATATACGTTCGACGATTTGTGTCGAGCGCCGGAATTGGAACAGAAGTCTCCGTCACAGAACAGGTTAGCCCGCAGGACGTATTCTTTGTAAAGAGTAAGTTTGATTGTAATTGCAACAAGAGGCCAAATTGATTTGGCAAAAGCTGCACTAAATGACCCCGCACAGCGAAGCCGAGTGCCGCGTGACAGACTGACGGACAGACACGGTGCACATCGGTAACAATAGTCTGCATGTCATGCATTCTATGCAGCGTAAAACGATACTTCAGACAGTTACAGCAGACAATCAGTGATTAACAATCAGTTTGACCCCTGAACAGTTAACCCCCTAACTGTGGGCTAGCTGGTAACACTCACTTGCTCAGTGAAGCGTGATGGTTTCAACAGTTAACAACTACATGCGTTTCTGTGCTGACAGCTTAATATAACATGTAAAGAGTTAAATTTTGTGTCAGAGAAATTAAAAACTAAAGAAATCGGGTAGTATATTTTTCAAATTATAATTAAAAGTAAAATTAAGTCGAATATTATTATTAAACCAGTTAATAGCTAAAATGTGACAGATCATGATTCTATACATCGTCTCATGCTCCAGCTTCTGAGATTCGTTTTGATCTTGTGTTGACTCTGCATCATCATCATCGTCATTATCATCGTGATATAGACTATAGACTAGTGTTGACGACGTGAGTGTACAGGGCCAAATACGACTGAACGGCGCCGTGAACGTGACGCAGTTGGATATCCCAGCCAGTAATGGATATATCCATCACATTGACGGGTTACTGACGTCTGAGTCTTTGCTGGCTCTCCTACCTCGACGCTGTGACGCCGCAGCCACGCGAACAGTTCGTGTTCGTATTTCACACAGAGCATCTTTGTGTCAGCAATAAACCACTGGAGAAAGTAATTTGACGAAGGCCGCATCGAACTCTCTCTCCCCTCGCAATGGGGATCATGTCCTCTGTCTAATACGAATACAATGTCCCCAGGAGTTTCTAGTCCAGTTAGGATCGCGATCCAGCTTAAGGCCGCGTGACAGACAGACTGACAGACGCCGAGATCAGCAATCGCAATAGTCCACATTTCATGCATTCGATACGGCCTAATTATAATAATAATCCTCTCTTGTTTGTCTTGTAGGCCTAATACATCAGCTCCCACAATTTTTATGTGCTTTTGAGTTCTAAGACCACATTCGTTAGCAAAGTTAGCAATTGCTTAATGGCGGCAATCTAGCTTGGTATAAAGCCATGTGTTTTATACGCGTATTATATTCACATAATTTACAAACATGCTAAACGTTTCAGGTTTTTATGCTGCCGTAGTGCAAGGCGATGTTCGTGTTTCTAATTTCAGCAAATAGCTTCATGGTTTTGTTTTACGGATTTCATTTTGTTGTGTTTATAGAAAAGCATTACGAAACTGCTTACATTGTATAATTCTGCGCGTATTGCCACACTGAGTTACTGAGGTAGATCATTTACTGATTCAGGGCACCTGTGGCATGTGCATTGGTGAGCTTCACTGCCCGTGGTCTACAGACATGCCGTTAGTAAGTACAGAATTACGATGAAATTGTTGAACGTTAATATGCGTTGGGCTCTTGTATTCGCGGGTTTATTTTTTTCTGATGATTTTACGTATATGGACATTTCAGTTCAGTTTTTGTCGTGCATCGCCAGACTCACGATATTCTGCCATCGCAATTCCGTCTGTCCGTCTGTCTGTCTGTCCGTCATACTAGTGAGCCACACCAAAACTGACCAAGTTATCGTCATCGTCGTCGCTGTGGTTCGACAACGAATGTCGAAGCATGAAGCGGGCAGGACGTCGACTGTCGACGTCGACGCATCAGTCCTGCGCCGCTTCTTTGATGACAAAGTTGCCAAAGTTCGCACTTCCACGGCTGACGCAGATCAACCTCCATTTTCCCCAGTTCCTGTTGACTGTGTGCTGCGTGTTTTCGCACTAGTTACCGAGGCCGACCTGGTTGCTGTCGTGCGATCGTTGCCTAACAAACAGTGCATCGGACCTACTGTCGACATGGCTGTTGAAGAATAACGTTGAGGTAACTAGCGCCTTTCCTCTGTCGGCTTTTCAATTGGTTCTTGGAGTACGGCGTCGTCCCGTCGACCTTTAAGTCGGCCGATATAACGCCGTTACTGAAGACAGCAGATCTAAATTTTGTGTCTTGCTTCATATCGGCCGATTTCGAACCTGTCCGTCATCTCCAAGCTGCTCGAACGCCTTGTCGCAAAGCAGCTGGTGAAACGCTTAACGGAAAACAACCTGCTGCCTGATCTTCAGTCAGCCTACAGGGCCAATTACTCGACGGAGACGGCTGTTCTCAAAGTCATGTCCAACATACTTTCGGCGCTGGACTTATGCTGATCGACCTATCTGCCGCATTCGACACCGTCGATCACGTAACATTACTTCGACGCCTGCGGAAGTCCTCTGGTGTCGACGGGGTCGTCATCGACTGCTTCAGTTCGTACCTGAGCGGCCGCACACAGTCCGTCCGCACGTCGACAACCACGTCGCTTTCGTCGTTGGTTGAGTGTGGAGTGCCACATGCATCGGATCGGTCCCAGGACCGATCTTCTTTCTCCTGTATGCTGCTGATGTGCTGCAGCTAATACGACACCATCAGTTACAACCACACGCGTACGCTGATGACAGTCAGATCTGTGGGTTATGTCGCCCTCTCAAGACCGTCAGTTTGCAAGGCAGAATTTCCGGTTGCATTGACGACGTGTCATCATGGATGAGGGCCAACCAGCTGCAGCTTAACCCCAGCAAGACAGAAATCATGTGGTGCTCGTCCCAACGCCGTCAAAATCAGATCCCAATCGGGCCTGTTCGCATCGGCAGCACCGTAATTCCACCAGTCTCGTCGGTCCCCGACCTCGGCGTCCATACTGACAGCGACCTTACCATGAGGTCTCACGTCATCGCAACCGTCCGTTCATGCTTTGCGGCACTGCGACAGATCCGTAGCGTGCGGCGTTCCTTGACGCATCAAACCTTGCTGACCTTGGCTCGTGCACTGGTGAGCAGCAAGGTTGATTACTGCAACTCTGTCCTGGCCGGTCCGGCGTCTCAGTGCACCTTTGGGGCAGATTGAGTCTGTGCTGAATGCCGCCGCCCAGCCGATCTTCTTATCATGGAGGTCGGAACACATCAGCCCGTTACTCCCTGAACTCCACTGGATGCGTGTTTCGGAGAGAATTCGATTCCGCTGTCAAAGGCGAAAATGTGACCAATACACCTCGATATCTCGAAAATGGTGCGAGATACGATGTAAGTTCGTATTATTCACTAACATAAAGTAATATATGGGCTTTCCATTGGTACCGAAATCAGTGACATTGAATGACCGAACGGCGTTCAAAAGTTCTGTCTTTCATTACTCCGGTTCTATTGCACATAGCTTTGCGATGTTTGCTTCTATATGAAGGAGTTTTTGACTGCGGCCGATTTTATGATGTGACCGCCATTTTTATCACGTGATCGGAAGTGCCAATATCATTAAATTGCATAACGCACCGTCATCAAAGTCACAATGAATACTTTAAAGCACTGTCTTAGAATGACACTCTGTCACGGTGTTAAACGCCACTATTGCCATCGCAATTCCGTCTGTCTGTCCTTTGTCACGAGATCGTGAATGACCAAGACGACGCGCGCTATTTTGGCAGTAGCTGAGTTTTTGCCAAACTTGTCTCGTGTCGCTCGACTTGCCTTATACTGACTCCTTTTTCTCTTGCTGGCGTTGGTCTTTTGTTCTGCTCTTATACTGAGGCCTATTACTATTTTTGCGTAACTTTTACTGTTTGTAGAGCTACTTCTGGTTTTATGGCTATGTGGCAGCTATGTAGATGCAAGAGTGTCAATAACTTTTTCTTCTTCTGAAATTGTCTTTGATAAGATTTATCCATTTCTGTCGTCGTCGCCGTCTACTTTGCTTTTTAGCTGCACTCGGTGAACGGTGAAGTACGAGTGTACGTGTTGTAACTAGAGAACAGCTAACACGCAGGCCTACCGTGGGCACGCATGAAACACGGCTGCGGACAATGTTGGCTATGACTAATTGCACATTTGTGTAGGTTTGCAGTCAACTCGGCCCAAGGCTAACCTAACCCCGACCCTAACCATAAGCCCTAACCCTAATCCTAACCTAACCCTAACACTAACCCTAACCCTAACGAGTTCTAACGACTCGAGTTAACGTGGGGACGAGTTGACTGTCAGCCTGTGCGATTGCGTTTAGAACGAGACGAAGTCCGGCTGCAGATACTGGGTAAATCTCGGTATCGGTGGGTCGCAGCGCTACGTTGCTTTTGATGGATGCTATCGAATGTGCAACCGCTCCTTCACAGTACGTCAACTCGACCTACTCTTCGTTAGTCACCAAACTTGTTTTTAAAATTTATTAATGGAATTCTGTGTAGGCCTATCGGAGTTACATGGCTGAATTTGTCCTGTAGATCACGCGCTGTTGTACCGGATTCTATGGATCATCGTGTCATCCGTGTCCTGGAGGATTTCAAAATCCGTGTCTGGGCCGTGGAAAGGTAGAGTCAGTCATTGGTATTTGATGTCTAAGTTTGTGTTAATAACAGTGTGTGTTGATGGATGGATGGACAAATATAGGGATAAACAAACAAACACGAGGGGAACACTACAGGGAAACAGCTTCAGTACGTCAGAAGATTTGCGCTGAAAACAATCAAATCTACAGACGAATAATGCAACGCAAATTGGGAAATTGTATAACAAGCTGCAGCGAATATAACGTATAACACGACTAAAATGGAAATACCGTAAAAAGAACTTAAACGACAATAATCTGGCAAAGTGACCCATTTGTCTAGTTCCGGTACTGTACGTCACTGATGCGCACACACCTGTTGTTGATCAGTGTAGCGATGGTTACTACGGCAATGGGGCATGTCAATGTGGTGGCAATTACACCGGAGCACAGTGCGAGTTCTGCAGCAATCTTCAGATGTACGGACCGAACTGCTCCACTGGTCAGCGCAATTAGTTTTAGCTTAATTAAAAATCGCAGAGCACCGGTGCGCTTCAATTCCTCGCAGCTTCATAGTTGCCTTAACTACAAAGTTTGTTTGCCAAGTTTTGTGTGTCAGTGTGTCAGAAAGTTACGCGCAATGTGATGATGGTCTAAAAGCAAGCAAGCAAGTCCAAACACTTGTATATGACATCGGATTAAATAACAAGTGGCCGAAGTAATTTGGCGAAGGCCGCATCGAATCTCCCCTCCCCAACGGGGATTGGGACCTCCGTCGAATTGAACGCGCACTGGCTCCACAAGAGCCTCCAACGCTAACAGGATTGCGATCCGCTCAAACGTTCCTGTGTTGTACAGTGGGAGAAATTTTCCCCCACTCCCTTCCCCTCGCCGTGAGAGTATCAGAACTCACATCGCATCACGATGTTTCTTGAGCCTCCAAGAGTCTTCACCCCAAACAGAACGTTGATCCGTTCAGACGTTTTGAACAGCGAATTCGCGTGAATTCGCATGACAGACAGACAGACGCCGGGATCATCAATCGCAATAGTCCGCATGCCTTGCATATAATGCGAGCTAAAGCATTTAAATATACATCGAGCGGCGGCGCCTGACAGAGCTTGTTGTTGACAGTGTTTGAAAATATATCCTCGATTGGCACGTAGGACGCATAGCCATGTAGCAGTTGGTTTCACTGATGTTTGCTCTCTGACTGCGTCTGTTTTCGTTCCGTATCGTTCGTCAAAAGTAAAACATTTTTATGAATAATCTTGGTGTAAAATTGTCATTTTTGTCGCCA
>Ga0126335_1002304_pt1 | contig 11350 bp, 10 predicted proteins | sample OlaspJWI45metaG_FD_108409 | JGI IMG/M metagenome (GOLD analysis project Ga0126335, IMG submission 108409) | Marine gutless worms symbiont microbial communities from Oahu, Hawaii - Olavius sp. 1 OAHU.JWI-45 metaG | ecosystem: Host-associated > Annelida > Digestive system > Unclassified | place...
CCGGCGCGCGCCGGGCCGTCGGCGTGACCGGGGGTGGCGCAGGCGGCGCCGGGGTCGTGACCGGCGTGGGCGCGACCGACGGCGGCGCGATCTCGGGGCCAGGGGCAATGTCCGGCGGCGGCGAGACGTGCGGCGCTGCCGGTGCCCGCGCCTGCGGTCCAGTGCCGGCGGTCGGCTCCGCCGGGGGTGCGGGCGGTGCCCGGCGCGCGCTGGTGCGCCGGCTTGCCGTGCCGCTGCCGCGCAGCTGGCCTTCCAGCTGGTCGAACGCGTTCTTCAGGTCCGAGAGCTGGGAGTCATACCAGTCGCGGGAGTTGTCCCCGTCTTTCGCCATCGGCTTTCGTCTCCATTTATCCGCCAGCACGCGCGGGCGCGCTTCTCATCGTCGCCGGCCCACTTTATTCTGTAGCCATGGTGGCCGTACAGCATCGCATCGCCGAACCGCCGCACGATCTGTGGACGATTATCACCGTGGCCCTGCCGCCGGTGGTGCCGTTCGACCGGCGCCGTGGCCGCGAGCGGGGCCTGCTGATCCGAACGCTCGATGCCTGGCTGCGTCATCACCACCACGCCGTGGCCATGCCCGATGCCGAGGTGGCGGCGCGTGGCGATACCGTCTGTGTCGGCTTTCGGCGCGAGCAGGCAGAGGCGGCGCTGGCCTATCGGATGCTGTGCGGCTCGTTGGGCCTGACGCCGACACTGAAGCAGTTCCGCGTTGCGCCGAACCGCTGTCCGCGCACGCTGCCGCCCGCCTAGATGTACCGGAGTTCCCGATGAGCCAGGCGCGTCGCGACATCGCCGGCGATGCGGAGGGCGCTTTCGCCGTGCTGCGCAAGGGCGGCATCGCGATTCTGCCCATGGACGTGGGCTATTCCCTGATCGGCGGTTCCGAAGCGGCGCTCAGCACCATCTTCGAGACCAAGCGGCGCGACAGCAGCAAGCTCAACGCCATGCTGGGCGACGACGCCATGCACCGCGAGCTACACGTGCTCGACCAGCGGGGCCGCGACATCGTGCAGGCGATCACTGTCGATGCCGACCTGCCGCTCGGCGTCATCGCGCCCTGCCGGCTGGACCATCCGCTGCTGGCGGCGATGTCCCCGACAGCTCTGGCCGCCAGCACCCAGTCCGGCACCCTGGCGATGCTGATGAATGCGGGCGCGTTCCATGCCGCCATCTGCCGGCTCAGCCACGACGCCGGCCATGCGCTGTTCGGCTCGTCGGCCAACCTGTCGCTGTCCGGCACCAAGTTCCGGGTCGAGGACATCGAGCCGGAGATCAAGGCCATCGCCGACACTGTTGTCGACTACGGCCTGCGCAAGTACCACCTCTATCGGGCGTCTTCGACGCTGCTCGACGTGGCGAACTGCGAGGTGGTGCGCTATGGCTCATGTTTCGAGCTTATCGCCGACATCATGCGCCGGCAGTTCGGTATCGATCTGCCGCCGCCACCGACGATGTGAGGAGGAACTAGGCGTTTGCGTGTCGTCAGCGCCGTCATGTCGTCTTGCACCATCGGGTTGATTGTGTGGACGACCGCGGCCAGGTGCGACGGCGACGGCATCCGGTCACGCTTGCAAGGCGGGCAGCTGTGCTAGAGTGGCTCGAGGGCGCGGCCGGGCCGTGTCGCAAGCCGAGGAGAGTATTGCAATGCGTGTTGCCCTGGCTCTGACGGCCGCCATGGCCTTGCTGACGACGGCGGCGCTGGCGCAGATCAGCCCGTTTCGCGGTTCCCAGTTCGTCCTGGTCGACAGCGACCGCGAGGCGATGAGCGCCGCGGCCAACAGTCTGCTCGAGAACGGTACCCCGGAGGAGGGGGCCGTGGCCGAGTGGTCGAACGATGAGACCCGCAGCCACGGCAAGGTGACGATCATGCAGGTGACGCAGGAGCCGGTCCTCTGCGTCAACGTGGTCTATGAAATCCAACTCGTCCGGCCGGCAGATCCGCGTCTGTTCGACGTCCGCAGCTGCCGCACGGAGGCGGGCGAATGGAAGATCGTGGCGCCGGGCTCCAGGCTGCCGAGCGGCAAGGTCGTTCGTTAACGAGCCAGCGCGCGGCCGCCTGGCCGGACCGAGGCGGGCCAGCGGGCCGGTTGATGCCCGCGGGGGCGACGGCTATGCTTCCCGCGTCAGCCCGGTGGATGAGAAAATAATCAGGTCCGGGCCAGGGACGGGCGATTGGGAGGTTTATCGAAATGACTGCATTCAAGCGTCGGCTCACCGCCGGCACACTGGTTTCCGTGGCGGCGGCCTTCGGCCTCACGTCCACCGCGGTGGCCCAGAACGTCAACTGGAACATGTCGATCTGGGGCAAGAAGCGCGCTTGGACCAGCGGCATCGAGGCGATGGCCGAAGAGGTCGCCGCCAAGACCGACGGCAAGTTCAAGATCAAGATCCACTACGGCGGCACGCTGTCCAAGCCGAAGGAGAACCTGGACGGCATCAAGCTCGGTGCCTTCCAGATGGCGGCCTTCTGTGCCTCCTATCACCCGCAGAAGACGCCGACGATCTCGGCCCTCGACCTGCCGTTCCTGCCGCTGACCAATCTCGATGTGGCGGAGAAGGTGCAGGAAGAGTTCTTCCGGCATCCCGCCGTGGTCGAAGACCTCGCCCGCTGGAACGCCAAGCACGTCTTCACCGGCATCCTGCCGCAGTACGAGTTCATGGGCGTGGGCGAGCCGCCGAAGAGCCTGGAGGACTGGAACGGCAAGCGGGTGCGCGCGCTTGGCGGCATCGGCCGGGCGATGTCCAAGCTCGGTGCCGTGCCGACCACCGTGCCGGCGCCTGAGACCTACCAGCTGCTGGAACGCGGCGCGGTCGATGCCGTGTCCTGGCCTTTCACCTACGCCCATGCCGCCTACAAGGTGAACGAGATCTCCAAGTGGTTCACCGGCAACATGGCGCCCGGCGCGGTGACCTGCCCGGTGGTGATGAACACCAAGGCCTGGGATAAGCTGCCAGCGGCCTATCAGGACGCCCTGATGGCGGCGAAGCCGGCGGCCTATGCCGCGCTCAAGGCGGCCTACCTGAAGGCGGACGCGAAGAACCTGCCGGCGTTCAAGGCCAAGATGCAGGAGATCCGCTACAGCGACGAACAGCTGGACGAGTTCCGCAAGGTCGGTGCCAAGCCGGTCTGGGACGATTGGGTCGCTGACGCCGCGTCCAAGGGCGTGCCGGCACAGGAACTGCTGGACCTGATCCTGTCGACGGCGGCCGGCGCCTCCTGATCGGCGCCGCCATGCGCTCAACATGATGGGAATGCCGGGCTCTTCGGAGCCCGGCATAACCCTGTCTGCCTGAAAGCCGCGCCATGACAACCGAACACCCGCCACCTGGTCGTGCGCAGTCGCCCATTTCATGGTTCGATCGCTGGTACGGCTACGTCGAAAACACCCTCAACGTCTTCGCCGCGGCGTCGATCATGCTGTTGATGGTCATGGCCGTGGTCCAGGTGATCGGTCGCAAAGTCTTCAACGCGCCGATTTTCGGCTACATCGACTGGGTCGAGCAGGTGATGATCCTGTTCGCCTTCATTGGCGTCGCCTATTGCCTACGGCACGGCGGCCACGTGCGCATGGAGCTGGTGATCTCCAGCTTCCGCGGCCGTTTGCTGTGGGTGGTCGAAGCCTTCGGCGTGGTAGTTGGCCTCTTCATCATCGGCATTCTGATACCCACCAGCTTCGATCATTTCCTGCGCGCCTGGGAGTTGGGCGACTCGACGATCAATGCCGAACTGCCGTTGTGGCCGGCCAAGCTGGTGATCCCGGTGGCGCTGATGTCGCTGTGGTTGCGCCTCTTGCTGCAGTTGATCGGCTACCTGCGACTGTTCATCGACCCAAGCCTGAAGCCCGAGGCCGTGCCGGTGATCCTCGGTGGCGAGGAAGAGGCGGCGAAGGAAATCCATGACGCCTTCGGCGACGAAGCCGGGGCCAAGCCATGATCATCGAGGAGCTCTTCCAGTCCTGGTTCGGCGACATGGAGCCGTTCAATATCGGACTGATCTTCTGCGGCGTGATGGTCGTCCTGGTCTTCCTTGGCGTGCGTGTCTACATCGCCGCAGCCATCGTCGGCATGCTCGGCCTTGTCGCCATCATCGGCTGGGAAGCCGGCACTGGCATGGCCGGGACCATCCCGCATTCCAAGACCTCGTCGTTCGCCCTGTCGGTGCTGCCGATGTTCATTCTCATCGGCTACCTGGCCTTCCATGCCGGGCTGACCCAGGCCGTGTTCGACGCCGCGCGCAAGTGGTGCAGCTGGGCCCCCGGCGGTCTGGCCGTGGCGACGGTGTTCGCCACCGCCGGTTTCGCCGCCGTCTCAGGCGCCTCGACGGCGACAGCGGCGGTGTTTTCCCGCATCGCCATCCCGGAGATGCTGGAGAACGGCTACGACCGCCGACTGGCTGCCGGCGTGGTTGCCGCCGGTGGCACGCTCGCCTCGCTGATCCCGCCCAGCGCGATCCTGGTGATCTACGCCATCATCGTCGAGGAATCGGTCGGCCAGCTGCTGCTCGCCGGCTTCATCCCCGGCGTGCTGTCGGCGTTCATCTATGCCTTTCTTATCTCGGGCCGGGTGATGATCAACCCGGAGCTGGCGCCACCGACGCGCAGCTACCCGTGGGTCGAGCGCTTCAAGTCCCTGCCGGGGACGGCGCCGATCATCGCCGTCATCGTGATCATCTTCACCGCCATCTACGGCGGCTGGGCGACGCCGACCGAAGCCGGCGCGCTGGGCGCGTTCGTCGTCTTCGTCATCGCCATGATGCGCGGGATGAGCTGGACGAACCTGAAGAACGCCCTGTTCGAGACCGCCAAGCTGACGGTGATGATCTTCTCGATCGTCTGGGGCGTGCTCATGTTCGTGCGCTTCCTGGGCTTTGCCGGGTTGCCGGATGCGTTTGCCAATTTCGTCGGCGGGCTCGACATGCCGCCGGTGCTGATCGTGATCATGATCCTGCTGGGCTACGCCGTGCTTGGCATGTTCATGGATGCCATCGGCATGCTGTTGCTGACCCTGCCGGTGGTCTATCCGGCCATCATCGGCCTCGGCTATGACCCGATCTGGTTCGGCATCATCGTCGTCAAGATGGCGGAGATCTGCCTGATCACCCCGCCGATCGGGCTCAACTGCTTCGTTGTCAACGGGGTCAGACCGGACATACCGCTGAACGAGGTGTTCCGCGGCATCGGCCCGTTCTTCGTCGCCGACGTCGCCACCGTCGGCGTGCTCATCGCCTTTCCGGAGATCGTCACCTTCCTGCCGAGGCTGATGCTGTCGGGGTAGAGATGACACAGTGAGTCAGCTTTCCCTGGGCATCGACATCGGCGGCACTTTCACCGATGTCGTGGTCTTCGACCATGCCACAGGCCGCCAGTCGAGCCACAAGGAACTCACCACCCACGCCGACCCGACCGAAGCGGCGATGGCGGCACTCGACGCCGTGCTCGCACAACCAGACATCGAACCGACGGCGATCGGCCGCGTGGTGCACGCCACGACACTGTTCACCAATGCGCTGATAGAGCGCGGCGGCGCCCGCACCGGACTGATCACCACGGCCGGATTCCGCGACGTCGTCGAGATCGGCCGCGAGCGCAAGTACGACCTCTACGATATCAACATCGCCCGGCCCGCACCGATCGCCCCGCGCCGGCTGCGGGCAGAGGTGCGGGAGCGCATCAGGGTCGATGGCTCTGTCGCCCAGCCGTTGGACGTGGACGAGCTGATCGAGGTCACACGCGGCCTGGTCGCCGACGGTGTCGAAAGCGTGGCGGTGGTTTTCCTGCATGCCTATCGGAATCCCACCCACGAGCAGGCCGCGCTGGCCGCCATCGAGCGACACCTCCCGCACTTGCCGGTCAGTCTTTCCAGCGCCGTGTCACCGGAAATCCGAGAGTACGAGCGCGCCTCGACGACGCTGGTCAACGCCTATGTCAAACCACTGGCCGCGCGCTACCTCGAGCTTATGGCGGCAAAGATCGCAGACCGCGGGGTGCCGGCAAAGCTGTTTCCGATGCTCTCCAACGGCGGCCTGACGGGATTGACGGAGGCTAAGCGCACGCCGGTCATGCTGCTCGAGTCGGGTCCGGCTGCCGGTGCCCTGGCGGCAGCCTTCCTCGGGCGGGTCGATGGCGGCGACCGGTTGCTGGCCTTTGATATGGGCGGGACCACGGCGAAGCTTGCCGTGGTCGACGATGGCGAGCCCCTGGTCGCCTACCAGTTCGAAGCGGCCCGGCAGAAGCGGTTCCTGGAGGGCAGTGGGCTGCCGCTTCGCCTGTCGACCGTTGAACTGATCGAGATCGGCGCCGGCGGCGGCTCGATCGCCCGGTGTGACGAGATCGGCTTGTTGAAGGTCGGCCCGGAGAGTGCCGGCTCCGAGCCCGGGCCGGCCGCCTACGGACGCGGTGGCGCCGCCGCGACGGTCACGGACGCGGACTTCATGCTGGGCTACCTCAATCCGGGCTTCTTTGCCGGTGGTGCCTTGAACATCGACGTGCCGGCCTGCCACCAGGCCATCGACCGGCTGGCCGGACAGACGGGTTTGAATGTCGAGCGCCTGGCCTGGGGCATTCACGACGTGGTCAACGAGAACATGGCGAGCGCCGCCCGGGTCCACGTTGCAGAACGCGGCCGTTCGCCGGGCGACTACACCCTGCTAGCGACCGGCGGTGCGGGTCCGGTGCATGCCTATGGCGTGGCGCGCAAGCTCGGCGTCGGCCGCATCATCTTCCCGCCGGCGGCCGGCGTCGCCTCGGCGCTTGGCCTGCTGGTGGCGCCGGCACGAGTTGACCGCGTGGCGACGGTGAACCTGACCCTCGACGACATGGACTGGGAGCGGCTGGAAGCGACCTACCGGGGGTTGGAAACGGATGGCCGACAGGTCATTGCGCAGAGCGGCCTCGACCCCAACGCGGCTCGCGTCGATCGGCTTGCCGACGTGCGCTATGTCGGCCAGGCGCACGAGTTGGTGGTCGAACTGCCGGCGGGACCCTATGTCGCCACCTCCAAGCCAGCGCTGCTGGCGGCCTTCGAACGGCAGTACCGAGAGCACTTCGCGCGGACGCCGCCGGAGGTGCCGATCGAGTTCGTGAACCTGCGGATCCGTTTGCACGCGCCGGTGCCGCAAGCAGAGCTGCGCTGGATGACGGCGGCGACCGGCACCGAGCGCCAGAAGGCGGAACGGCCCGCGTACTTCCCCGAGGCCGGCGGCTTCGTGCCGACGCCCGTGCTTGACCGCTACGCCTTGCAGGCTGGCGACACGTTTCGCGGTCCGGCCATCGTCGAGGAACGGGAGTCGACCGTGGTGGTGGGGCCTGGCGCGCACGTTGAAGTGCGCGATAGCGGCAACCTGGTCGTTGCCCTGGAGGCAGCGGGCTGATGTCTGGGCGGTTCGATGCGGCGACCCTGGAGGTGCTCTGGACCAGGCTGATCTCGGTGGTCGACGAGGCGGCCAAGGCCATCGTCCGCACCTCGTTTTCCAACCTGTCCAACGAAGCCAACGACTTCGCCTGTGTTCTGACCGACAGTCGCGGCGATCTGGTGGCACAGAACTCGGGCAGCATTCCGTCGTTCATCGGCACCCTGCCGGCCACCGTGCGCCACTTTCTCAAAGCGCAGGGCGCGGAGGCGATGCGGCCTGGCGACGTGCTTTGCACCAATAATCCCTGGCTGGGGACAGGGCATCTCAATGATGTCTGTATCGTTCGGCCGATCTTCCGGGGTAGCCGCCTGGTCGCGTTCTCCGCCACGGCGGCGCATGTGCCTGACATCGGCGGGCGCATCCGCTCGGTAGAGTCGCGTGAGCTGTTCGAAGAGGGCTTTCACATCCCGCTGATGAAGATCGTCAACGAGGGTCGCCCGGACGACACTTTCTTCCACCTGCTCCGCACCCAAGTGCGCACGCCGGACCAGACCGTCGGCGATGTGCATGCACAGATCGCCGCCAATGAGCTAATGGAGCGGCGCCTGCAGGCGCTGATGGCCGACTACGCGCTGGACGAGGTCGACGATCTTTCGGCCGAGCTCAACGGGCGCTGCGAAACCGCCATGCGTCGCGCCGTAGCCGCCGTTCCCGACGGCTGTTATCGCTACGCCCTCGTCACCGACGGCCTCAGCGCTGATCACAGCTTCGAGTTCCGCGTCGCCCTGACGATCGACGGCGAACAGGTCACGGCCGATTTTGCCGGCTCGTCGCCGGTACAACCACGTGCCATCAATTGCCCCTACTGCTACACCTTCGCGATGTCGGCTTATGCGCTGAAATGCGCGCTGTTGCCCGACCTGCCGAACAACGCCGGCATGTACCGCATGCTCGAGGTGGTGGCGCCGGAGAACTGCATTGTCAATCCGGTGCCGCCGGCGCCAGTCGGTGCGCGGGCCTTGACCGGCCACTATGTGCCGGTGGCGCTGTTTGGCGCGCTCGCCCAGGTACTGCCCGAGCGGGTGATGGCAGCGGCAGGCTCGCCGCTGTGGAACTGCACGCAGTCGGGCCAGCGGGCCGACGGCACGCCGTACGCAACCAACCAGTTCTTCAACGGTGGCATGGGCGGTACGGCGTCGAAGGACGGCGAAGCCTGCACCTCCTGGCCCAGCAACATCTCCGCCACGCCGGTCGAGGTCGCCGAACAGTTCACCCCGTTCTTTTTCCACCACAAGCGCCTGCGCCCCGGCTCCGGCGGGGAGGGGCGACATCGCGGCGGCCTGGGCCAGGACATCCTGATGGAGTCGTGCTCAACCACGCCGATCTCCGTCAGCTTCATGGCTGAGCGCACACGCATCGCCGCGCCCGGATTGGCGGGCGGTGGCCTCGGCGGGCTTGGCCGGGTGGCGATCAACGACGAGACGGTCGATCCACGCATCAATTATATCCTCGAGCATGGCGATAGGCTGCTGATCGCGACGCCGGGTGGCGGGGGCTACGGACCGGCGGATGATCGTGACCCTGCAGACCGGGCGCGCGACGAGCGCGAGGACTACCTCTGATAATCGTGCCGCCGGGCGGCCGCCTCAGCGCAAGGCCGCACACGCCTGCTGGATGAGCGCGCCGCCGCGTCGCAGCTCGTCGCGCGGGGCGACGAAACTCACGCGGACATAGGGCGACAGGCCATAGGCCGCGCCCTGCACTACGGCCACGCCTACGGCGTCGAGCAGATACATGGTGAAGTCGGTGTCGTTCTCGATGACGCGGCCATCGGGCGCCCGCTTGCCGATCACCCCCGTGCACGAGCAATAGATATACATCGCCCCTTCGGGCCGCTTGCACGACAGCCCGGCGGCGGCGTTCAGGGCATCAAACAGGATATCCCGGCGTTCCTGCAGGTCGGCGGTGCGCTGGCGCACCAGATCCTGCGGCCCGTCCAGCGCCGCTGCGGCGGCGGCCTGGCTGACCGCGCTGACACCGGCGGTGCTCTGTGACTGCATCTTCGACATGTTGGCAATGATCTCGACTGGTCCGCCGGCGAAACCGACGCGCCAGCCGGTCATGGAATAGGCCTTCGAGACGCCGTTGCAGGTAACGGTGCGGTCGCAAAGGCCAGGTTCGGCCTGGGCGAAGGTGGCGAAACTCCGCCCGTCGAACACCAGGTGTTCATAGACGTCGTCGGTCAGGACATGAACGTGCGGATGCGCCAGCAGCACGGCCGCGAGTGCCGTCAACTCCTCTTGCGTGTAGGTCGCCCCGGTCGGATTTCCCGGCGAGTTGAAAAGCAGCCATTTGGTGCGCGGGCTGATGGCCGCAGCCAGTTCCTCCGGGTGCAGCTTGAAGCTGTGGCTTGCATCGCAGGCAACGATCACCGGCGTGCCGCCAGCCAGCCGCACCATGTCGGGATAGGAGGTCCAGTAGGGGGCGGGGACGATCACTTCGTCGCCGGTGGAGACGGTGGCCATCAGGGCGTTGAACAGGACCTGCTTGGTGCCGGCACCGACGGTGATCTGATCGAGGCCGTAGTCGAGGCCGTTGTCGCGCCGGAACTTGACCTGCACCGCCTGGCGCAGGGCCAGGGTGCCGTTGATCGGCGTGTAGCCGATCTGATCCTTCCGCATGACGTCGAGCGCGGCTTGCTTGGCGTGCGCCGGCGTCGGGAAGTCCGGTTCGCCAGCCGTCAGCTTGACGATGTCTCGACCGGCGGCCTGCAGCTCGCGCACTCGCGCCGCGGCGAGCTGGCTGGGCGACGGCTTGAAACGGCGCATCCGCGGGGCAAACAAATCCAAGTGTGTCTCCCGTCAATGGCTGGACGACCGTGCGCATCCGCGGCCGTCACGCTGAAGCCGACGCTGCCGGGACCGGCAGGCAATCAGTCTTCCAACTCCACCTCCAGCCCCAGCAGCAGGAAGCTCCAGGACTTGCCGTGGCCGTCCAGGTTCAGGGACTCGTTGACGCCACCCTCGAGGGCCTGGTCCATGACGAAGTTGAGGCCGTGCAGGCCCGGCAATTCGTGGCGGACGATCGGGCCCCGCAGCAGGTTGCCGTAGGCCTGCTTCAGGCGGGCCGGCGTGACCTGTTCGCGCAGGACCTCATAGTGGGCCGGATCGTAGGCAAACAGCGAGACGTTGGAGCGGTTGCCCTTGTCGCCGGCGCGGGCATGGGCGATCTCGCGCAACGGCACCCGCCGGCTCATGCCTCCAGCAGCTCCAGCGACGGCATGACCGCAGTGCGGTCGAGCAGGGCGGAATAGGTGATCACGCTCGGCGCGATGTGGCCGCGGTAGCCGCCGCCACCGGCCGGACCGCAGCAGAGCAACGCCTCGACCTCCCACAACAAGGTCTCCGCCTCTTCGCGGCTGGAAGCGCGCAGGGCACAGCGCAGGCGGACGTCCCGGGCATCGCTGGGATAGTCCGTCGCCGTGCCGTGCAGGGCCGAGATGCCGATCAGGTCGATCCGGCGCGGCGCGTTGGAGCCGTGCACGCCGGCCAGGCGTTCCTCGACGATCTCGCCGGCCAGTCGGGGCCGGTCCTGGGCGCCGGGGCCGGCATAGGAAACCTCGGCCTCGGCCAGCAGGCCGCCGTCGAACGCCACGGTCGCCTTGAGCTGCGCCGGGCGCTGCACGCCGCCGGCGCCACTGACGGCGACGCGGTCAGCGCCACCGTCGGCGATGGTGACGGTGGAGAAGTCGGCCGTGACGTCCGGCGTGAGGTAGGCCGCCGGATCGTGCACCTCGTAAAGCAGTTGTTCCTTCACCGTCCGGTCGCTGACGCAGCCGCCGCTGTCGGCCAGCTTGGTGATCACTGCGCTGCCGTCGGCGCCGACCTCGGCCAGGGGAAACCCGACATAGGCCAGGTCAGCGACGTCCTTGTAGCCGGGATCGGCGAAGTAGCCGCCGGTGATCTGCGCGGCGCACTCCAGCAGGTGGCCGACCAC
>Ga0126335_1002305_pt1 | contig 11349 bp, 3 predicted proteins | sample OlaspJWI45metaG_FD_108409 | JGI IMG/M metagenome (GOLD analysis project Ga0126335, IMG submission 108409) | Marine gutless worms symbiont microbial communities from Oahu, Hawaii - Olavius sp. 1 OAHU.JWI-45 metaG | ecosystem: Host-associated > Annelida > Digestive system > Unclassified | place...
ATCGATTGCACATAAATTAACTGTACTGCCTTTACTAACAAAACTGTCAACAATGTTTCGCACAGCAAATATAGCGTGATTACAACTAACACCTTTCTTAAAACCATACTGGTTGTCACTAGAATATAGAAATGAATGATACTGTTCAAGAATGCAGTGTCCAAAAACTTTTGACAAGATGGGGTTAATGGCAATACCGCGAAAATTATCACATTGAAGGGCTGTAGATAACGTATCTTTTACTTTGGGTATAGGGACTATATAGCTTAGTTTGAAACCTGAGCGTTCATGCTGCGTTAACATAATGAGCTGAAATAGTTTAGATAATATAACAGAAAGTATAGGATGACAGTATTGGAGGTGTTCAGCCATGAGTCCATCAATTCCAGGAGCTTTTCCACGTTTTAAAGTCAGAATGTTTTTACTAACCATCTCTGTATTTAAACTCCTTATATCACCAAGTGGCAGACCAGTATAGTTACAACGCATCTCTAAATATTCGTTTTTAATATGTCAGCACGACCAGGATTACACGGAGAGCCTGATTATTCCCCACGGATTGATACGGCCTTCGCCAAATTAGTTTAGCCATTTGTTTCTTTGCTATCGTGGATAAGATTTCCCTTCTTAGAAAGAACAGTCTGTGGTGCTGGCTCATTACTAAATGAACATTTTTTATGCTAAACTGTGACTGTTTTTCGGACTTTTATGTCCATCCTTCTTCTGTTTCGGTTCATTTTATGTTGATTGTTGAGGACTTTTGCTTAACCGGTAGCAAACGAAATTTTACAAACCATAAAACACGACACTTTTATTAACCAAGCCTTCATATACTGACCAGTCCACAGTCCTAGCATTGACACATTTATGTTATTCATTTATGTACAATCGTTCTCTGATTCAATCACCCCCTTCTGGTGGCGAAATACTTGCAAAGTTGACAGCAAGTTGACAGACTGTTTAACCATACGACTATTGGTCAGTGTACTGTACATGTACAGTATATTAGATTAGCCTACGTTTGACCGATGATATGGCGCCACTCATGCTTCATTGCGTAATTTGACTAATTTCAATGGTGATCTAGTATTAAGCCCGTATGATTCAATGTCTTTATGCGCTAGGCTGGAGGCCTTTGCATTTATTAATCTCTTTACGTCGCGTGTCAACGTGCCTGTCTTGTCTGGCACGCGTAATTGCCTGAATGTGACTTTAAACTTGGACGGATCAGTTGAAGCGCTGGTTAATTGTATATGACACGTACATATAGACGTCTGGCTACCGTAGTGTCTATACAAACATAATGTGGAAGCGTGACAAAACAGAAACTAGCGAAAATGCATGCTTCTGCAGATGAGACGTTTCTGGAGACAAATTGGGCGGCCATCCAAATCTTGACATTGAGTTGTCTCTTCTTATACGCACAATAGTAACTACAGTACGGATTTTTATCTTTATCTTATCAGTGAATATTTCAGAGGCTTAGCATGATTTAGACTTTTAATCATTTTACGAATACAATCACAAACGCAGAATTTTGTTATAAGTTTTTCATTTTATGTTCGAAAAATGCACTAAACTCTGTTAAGCAATCGTTTTAGCTGCGTCACTGCAAACTCAAATTCTTCATATCGTCAGAAATTACATTATGTATTTATGTATTTATGTATTTATGTATATATGTTCCTTGTAGTCTACCAAACGTTTATTGCATAATTTGCGGTTCATTAACTGACCGGCCAGGACAATCAGACAGCCTAGAAATCTCGACAATAGCCCCAAGGCAGGAAGTGACTTTCGTCACCAGACAAAAACTTGGTGAAGAATTGGTCAGACAAGTCCGCGGTAGATAAATGAAGTGATTGTTGCCCGGGGCGATGACACAACGATTACTGGTTACCGGCATCATATACGTGTTTCTGTATGTCTGGCCGTCCAGGCCACTGACACATAGCTTGCCGTAGACGTCTTGGTCTTCGCCAATATTGTGTCCAGACTTATAGTGAACGCATGCACGCTGATGGGTTTACTGAAGTAGTAAATGTATATTTCAAAGTCTCACTCAACACATGCTGCGGGTCTATGTCATATTGAAACCCAGTCTTTTACAGTCAACCAGTTACAATTTGATGGCGTTAAGCATCGCTTCCACATACACTGCGCTGCACTTTGCGTTTCGTGGCGAGCGCAATTTCGCGGACTCGCTCGAACTAGCTTGAACTCCTCATAGTAACCGGGTTTACCTATACGAGCGATTGCGAGCGAGTAAAAAGGTAAAGCTAAACGTCATACAATTGATAAGGCGCCCTTTATGTGAAGGAAACACTGCAGAAGCGCTCAGGTATGGCACGCATTGTGGAGGAATTTCACAGTTTTACCTGCATGCACCCACGCGCTTTATCTACCAATGGAATGTACTATACCTGCCTTTGCCTTCACAACCGAAGCTGATCCTCATTTACCGATCCCAGAAGGATGGAAGGCTGAGTTGGTCTAGGCACCACAGAGATGAGTAAACAGTTTACCCAAGACCGCTACGTGACGGCTATCACAGTTGTTAGCTGCTCAAGCCGTCACGCATCACTGGGCAACTAGAGCACAGGGGAGCATCGAACTCACGACCTCTCGGGCCGCAAGCAACGACACTAACCACTGAGCAACAGAGTCGCCCACACTCGCTCATAACAACCGTGTCCATCTACGAGCGAGTGCGAGTGAGTGCAAACGTGTGTGAAGGACGCTTTCATGGTGACAGTAAGTCATCTGTAAGTCGGTGACACATCGAAAAAAAATTCCTTAAAAACGTTCTCGATTAAAACCGATTTTGAAACAACGATCCTAACTTTGTAGCTTCGTATTTGTTTTGACAGAGATCAAGCACTTGGTGTTTGTTGTTTTACGCGGCGGGTGGCGTGCACGGTGGCTTTAACGTGGACGTCTTGGTGATTTGTTTGATCCAAAATGTATGACGTATTTTCTTGTTGGCTGAATTAACTGATGTGGCTTTCTTATCGTGAATTTGTGACACAGCTGTGATATATCTTGCCATAATGAAGTAATTTATTGACACAAGGTTTATACGTTCCGGTTATGCTATTAATCACTTGACGAATTAAAAAGATAACGTGTAGAATCTACCTGTTTCAGCAAAATCTTCATCATGCTTCTTGAACATAACCTTTCAAAATTATCACCGAAAACTGATGTGTTTAATGCCTCAGAACTGCTGCAATAATTGCTGTCATTAAAACAGTGAAACGTTCGAACCACATTCATCAGATGAACCGAGTGAACTCTCGCAATGACTTTAAGTCATGATGACAGCACTATAAACATTGACGTGAATTATTATTATTATTATTTAAGGCTAAATTGAAATGTTCCTTTCCAATTGTATTAATAACGCTTAATAATAACCATCATTTTATTACACAAAAACGGCAGCCAGTAAAATACACAGTTACACCAAAACACAAAAATGTATCAGTCACTGGAAAACAACCGAGGCTTCCTCTCTCGTTGTAAGTCTTAATCACCAGGACGTTCCATATTCTGATACCCATCCACGGATTCAACAGACTCACGACTTACGATTCGTAACAGATAATGATGGTTGATAAGATCTTATCAGTGTCGCTGATGACATGCGCACGCGTTCATCTGACTGGGTTGAGATTTTGATCAACGCACGCCAAGACTTTATGCAGCCTAACGACCGTCTTCTGGCATGATTACGACCACATAATAATATGACATTAAAGTCTGGCATGCGATCTCTTGTGCCCAATCTTGATAGTCAAACACCGTCAAAGTTTATTGTACTGTCACTCTTCTTTTGTAATGTAGTCCGAAGTTTAATGCCCTCGTTCTATAACTTTTACTGACATATATACGGTAGAGTGTCAGTTAAAATAATTAATGCAGAGATTTTCGAACGAAAACACATTACAACTAAATCATTTTGATCTCAGCTGCAACTTGTGTCCGAAATATTAGGCGAAACGCAGCGAAACTGAATTCTATCAATTGTTTATTTATTTTACGTACTTTTATAAATATTGCTTCATTTCTCTTACCGTTTATTGTTCTATACTCTGGTGAATAAAGATGGATAAAATTACGATTTTCTCGGAAATCAGCACCCGACTTTCCGACGCCTGATACTATGTGAATTATTTTGAGTTACGTTGCCGCTGTTGCAACTTAAATGCATACGATAGTGGCATTTATTCTTTCTTTCTTACAAGTATTATAAATGTTAAATTTCTCCTGTTTATAGTTACTAAGGCCTCTGGATTTCTACAATGTTTATTTTCTTCTTTCTGTTCGGTGATATTATGATTCTCCGATTTTGGTAAACAATGGATTGACTATCTTTTTGCCAAACTCTCGCATATGTAAGCTGAAACACATTCGTGAATCGTTTTTCAAGCACAGAAAATTATTCGGTTTGGGATAGGTTGACTTGAAATTTGATAACATGACGCTGTATCGACACGCTTCAATGCTATATTCGTTACGTAACGCCGGTGTAATTAGGCCTATGCGTAAGACATTCTTATTCGATTTCAGAGTTGATTTCTGTCGAGGTGAGCGCCTGCAGCATAGGAGCGTCTGTATGAGAGACTCGTATAGTGTGGGGTGTGTCCGGTAGGCGGCACCCCAGTCCACACGCGCCAGATGTCCCGCAGTGTTCCGAGATGTCATGGTGCCATTTTGTGATCCGCGACAACGGACGACCAAGTACTCGGCAATAGGATCTGGATGTGCTGGTAGCGACGGGGCAAAGGCGTCGATCGATCTTCTCTAGGTGCTCTGCCCTTGGACAGATTCAGTACTCAAACGACGCCAACTTTCTCTTCATTGTGTCATTTCAGCCAATTGTCCGTATCTTTGGTTGCTGTTCTTTGTCAGCAAATGGTCGAGTAACACTGTCCTTGGTCTTTCTCTGGCTCTTGTTTTCTTTCCTTCTATTTTTCTCTCAATTACTTTTCTCGACGGACAGTCAGGTCTGAGAATGTGCTATGCGTGCTCTAGCTGTGTTAGTTGATGTGTACGAATGGTTGTGATTTTGTTTTTTTTCAATCAGTAGGGGCCCAAAAATTTGGGTTAGACTGGTCGCCAGCGGTTGGGCCTTCTAATGGTGTTTTTATATATAAATCTTTATTTACAGAAAAAAGGTAGCATCAAAAAACACAGCAGCGCAAGCATAAATAGAAACAAGGCGAAAACAACGACCAAGTCCATCACAGTAGCTGACACTTGGTACTGAAGTATCAACAAATATCACATATAATCATCGTTGTTCACCAAACCTAATTGTGTGTTACAACTTTTTACAAAATTAGCAAAAACCATTCACTGTGGAAAAGTATCGTAATATAAACTTATCCTGCCTTCTTTTAAAATCACAACTCGGCAGGTCAATTGCAAAGTAGCTCTGAGAATTTTTTACTACATTAATACCTGTTTACTTAATTTCCAATACCTTGGAATGGCTGTACCGTAAATGAGATAAATGAGATACATGTTTGTCAATTGTAGCGATATTTCTACAGATGTATCATTAGAATGTTCTGCGTGTTGAACTAAACAAACATAATTTACCATTTACGGCAGAAAACACACAAATTAGGGATACAAAAATAAAAATACACGGAAAACAACCGAGGCGTCCTCTCTCGTTGTAAGTTGAATGTTTTTCAACGTATTTGCATTCAATATTTACAGCTTGCGTTCTCATTTCCATAGATTCTTAATGTTGTTTTTTGTACTGTCTGTACTACAAATTCATAAACGAAACTATGGTTATCGAAATTTCCCGGCAAGTACTCGGACGTCCTGCTGCAGACCCTGGGCCAGGTACCCTACAGTGCTGCGGGCGGCGACTGTGGTTGGCGACACTCAACGCCCCATGAACGAGTGAGCGAGCGATCCCACATGTTGCTCCGTCGGTCGACACGTTCAGTCAACAGTTGGTCAGTTAGTATAGCAGACGTTTGCACTGCAGTGACATTTTTGCACACTCGCTAACGACTTGTTCACCTGCGTTTGACCTGTGTCGCTGTTCTGCGCATCGGCATTTAACCGCGTCTCATCGTCGTTGGTGGTCAATTGTAGGACGCTTGACATTTAACTGAACTTCGCATCGCGATCAAAGCCGTTTGTAGTCGCAAGGATTCTCTGCTTCTGACGAACAGTTTTTGACATCGCGATAACGTTAGGACTCACTTCTGGGTTGTGGATCTGCTGAACACAATCTGATAAAAGCAAGCCTTCACGACAGACTGGACTGGAAGGACGATGGAAGAACGAAAGAGTCGATCGCCTCCAGCCGTACGAGGTATAAGATTGTATTGTTTACTTGTATTCAGAGTTAGTTGACAGCTGTGACACGACGACGTGATAGCTATTAGCTAAGCTTTTTACTTGAGCCTTGACATTTTACCGTGAGAGCTATTTTCGCATTTTTCTCATTCAAGCTATACCTTTCGAATGACTTTTTCTAGCAACTTTATTTTCTGGAAGGAGATACATCTTCAGAATATCTAGGTCACGGTTTAGTTTCAAGGTTATAAGTCCAAGGTCAAGGTCACGGCAGCGAGAAAGCGGTAGCGTACAACTCAAAAACTACTGGTCGGAAATTGCTAGGGCTTGATCGGAATGTCTGTTACGATAACGCTGGAAGTAATTCGGAGTTTTTGCACACTTTGACCTTGACCTTTGATCTTCAGACATTTTTGTATTTGTTTCAATTCAAGCTCAAGTTTTGAATGCTGTAAGATAGCATCTTCATTTTCAGTGTGATGGTATATCTTTAGAATGCCTAGGACACCTTCAAGTTTCAAGGTCATGGGATCAATCTCAAGGTCACGGTCACAAAACAGCGGTAGCGCGCAGGTATGTGCTTCCCTCGGGCGCAGCTTAATTTCAAATTACGCTGCGCTGCTCGTCATGCATCGTATAGCACAGCGTAGCGCAAGGTAGAAACGACGTTTAACGTTGGATCTCAACGTTTTGTATAGGCACTTTGACAGATAAGTAAACGACTAAGTGCAGTAAGCTTACATGCTCACAGTACGAATTGAGCAAGGCAATTGTAAGCTTTTGTGACTTGCGAAACACGAATTTGTATGAGGTTACCTTGACTAGGCATTCCGTTATGATCGTTAACGCACTGGAGCCTTTGTCATTATCGTCCGGGACGACTGTTGATGGCCGTAGACTTGACTTAGACGTCCTTAATTCGCTCATTAGCATAAAGGTTGCAATGGACACGAGAAAATGTCCAGGTGTTTTCCCGTGTGAAAAATTTGCTATATAATCTTTACAGACTGCTCAGTTAGTGCCGGGCCTGCATCACAAGCAATGTAATGTAATTAGCAGGCCATCGACTTTTATCTTAAGATTGTGTGGTTTTTTGACTGAATACTAGACATAACAGTAACAATTGTTGACAAATTGCAGCGTTGTTTCTTGAAAATGTATAACGTTCGAAAGTGCGGAAACTTAGCAGTAACAGAAGAAATATGCTATTCAAGCCAAGAACTTCACGCCGACTCTGCCAAATCACGGTGTACGTGAGCACTAATAAGGACCCTATTTTGTCGACTTGCTATAGTTGTTATTTATTTCTTTGCATATTCTCGCACTTTCGCATTTTATAAGTGCCACTGGTGCTTTGTGCGACAGCGTTTTAAGTTGTTTATAAGTATGTTGTGTTGCTTGCTTCTTTACGGATGTGACATGGCCTTAAATTATTTGTGTACATTGACCTAACGAAGTGGTTGTTTATTCCCCGGTTCAGTGTTCAGTCATCACTGTATACCAATGATCACTTGGCTCGGCCCACTGTCTGTCTCATGGGATGTCATGACCGCGAAACAGCAAGATAGATGGACAGGGAAGGGCGCACAACGGCCGCTTGTTGGTGCCTTAATTGCCACGACATGGTGTTTCGATTGCTGTTAACCCTATAGGCCCGTGTGGCTGCTGTTATGGTATCAACGGTGTGTGTAATATTGAAAAAGCTTTATTCATTCACCATCAAATGGTAGTAGAAGTACAAAATATAGATAGACATAGCCTATATCTTAACTACGAATCCAAAAATTTCATGTACGGTATTATGCAGTTTATAATTTAGTATTCATCTTTTATTACCAATGTCATACACGATAGCAAATAGGAAAAAAGACAAGTATCAATACATCGGCGCATTGTGAGTGTTTGCTGTTTGTATGCGCTTTAGAAATACCTTTACTTACTTATACACTTACACACATAAGAAAGTTTCAAAGTGGCATTCTACCGACATTTTTGTAGCAAATAATGACTTAAGTGTCTCAATGTATAAAATGAGAAAGCGTTTTAAAACGACACTGTTTTAAAACCAACCCAAATCTCAACTCATCTGTTACTGAATTGTTTTGCATGACACGTTTGTCGAATGGGGTGTCGATTTTCCTGGTGTAGTTGGTCGATACTGTCTAATACTTACACCAAAGTGACCAGCGCAGGCTTACCAGAAGTGATTACCGCGAGTAGAATCCAGAAAACGGTTAGAGTTAATTCTGCTCTAGGGAAGGTGAACAAAAAACTGCAAAAACATTTTATCGGAATTGGGCAGTGGACACTGGGGTTTCTTTTTGTAAGCATCCGTGGCGAGGAATAAAGAAAAAACCCATCGACGCAGGTTAAAAAATCTGAAAGTTTGGGAGCGTAGTTCATTCCTTTATGGGGGTTAATTATCGTATCGTGAAGAATACGAACTTGGTTATTGAGGAAATGTTCGTACTTATGTTACGTCGTACACGCTGCAGTGCGCGGTAGCTCTGACATGGACTTACGTAATGTCCGTCACTTAATGGTGAATGGACATTGCCAACTTGATGGGGCTTCTGTGATTGTAGTAGTTGAGTGAATAGTACTAGGTGTTTGCGGCACGCTCCGCTGGCTTTGCATTCATCGGTTTAAAACGCGTTTTGGCAGTAAATCAAAGGTTTATTTGACTGCCGACGCACAAGTTTACTCACCTGAGATAATTCGCTTTACAACAGGATACGTTAGACACTCGTTAAGTAGGCCCTACTGTTTTAGGCCTCATCGAATGCATGAGATACGGACTGTTACAACTGATGATCCTGTAGCGTAGTGTAAATCGGTCTGTCACACAGCTAATCGGGTCGAGGTCTATCTCGGGGTGGAGCCATTAGATGGTGGTCCCGATCCCCCAACGGCGAGGGGGAGGTTCGATGTAGCCTTGTTGTGGTGTCCGTCTGTCTCTGTGACACTCCGCGCAAAATAATTAAAAGCTAATGATCAGAAATTAATGTAACTGGACAAAAATATATCTCATGGTTATGGTAAACGCTAGAAGCATTGGAAGTTGGTATTTGACAACATGACCTTTGACACTGAGAGTTGCTTTCGTATTTTTGCCAATTCAAGCTCCAACTTGTATATGCCTTGACTTAGAAACTTCATTTTTGGCGTGGAGGCACTTCTTGAGAGTTTCTATGTCACCGTTGTTGTCTACTTTGAAGGTAATCACAGGTCAAAGATTAAGATTGCTGCTGGCTGCAAGAACAGCTGACCACGTTTTGTTAGTGCCCATTATATCATTCTCAGACGGCGTTTTTCTGCCAGCCTTCAGAAATAAACTAGCCTGCCTGCTACAAATCTTGCAAACAACAACAACGTGCATCAAGTAGCCTACGCGTAGGCCTATCCGATGAATTAGCGGAAAGTGACTGCGTTATTTTCGGCACGTCTCTATACGTACTTGAGCGACACCTCCCGGGGTGGCCAGAACACGTACATCAAACGCTGGTTGTAAGGCAATACCCCGGGCCTCCTAATTGGAGTCGCTCGAAGCGGATGGTGGGCGCGCTCACGCAATTAGTACCCAGCTTGTCATTTTAATGGCCTGCCGAGTAACCGGGCTGCTTATAGTGCAAGCAATTTACGGCAAAATTAGAGGCACCGAAATGCATCCTGATCTTATTAGACGACATTCTATAGGCCATGTTTTCGTGTTTGGGGCGGCCTAGCCTGCACTTGACTTATTTTGCGACTGCAAAACCAGTGGATAGACGTCAGCATACGAAGAGTTGTATACTAGTAACTATGCATTACGTAATCTAATTATTTGAAAGGCTAATGCTCTAAACAGGCTTGACATTAATGAGGTGGTTATGTATGCCTTTTAATTCTGTACGTTGTATTGTAGGCTTGTGAACTGATTAACGAAAACCGAGCGAGATTTGTTGACTCCCCATTATAGAGGCAGACGTTGTAAGTGTATGACTGGTGGAGTACAGGCAGCTGTGGCTGAGAAATTGGTAGTTACTACGACTAGTTACAAAGGTCTCGCTTCATGTAGTTAATTGTGGCGTAAGCTTTAACGTTCGTTCGCATGATGATGACACCGTGAAAGTATATACTCTTGGGTGTTTGCACTGCATGTCGGGAACGGGCAGGTATTTGGTGTAATTAGCTTAGACTAACAATGCGAACGTGACAGATATATAATAATGTATTTGAATATACATTTAGACCAAGCAATCCTAGCCATGAATTGGCACGTGGTTGACGCTGAGTTAGCCATTGCTGAACAATAACATTCGCTTTGCGGGTGTCAAATGTTTGGCTTGTGTCCTCACTAAAGGTGTACCATGACAGAAATCGCCGGTGAAGCTATTCGGCAGTGTCAGTGCTCGAATAATATATTAACCTGCGTGAGGGAAACTTGCAAAACCAACGAGACCACGTGGATCCGGTAAACCGTGAATAAACCTTTTGGAAGAATAATTCTTCAGAGCGGAAATAATGTAGAAACTAGAATTAGAAGATTGGAAAATATTGACATTACTTTTCGGCATTCATTGTCACTGAAGTGTGTTGTGTTTGCTTCAGTGTGTTTATTGTAGTAGAATAATCATACCGGGCGCAGCCCGGTAGGCCGCAGGCCTACAGGCGTAGCCCATAGTAAGATCGCGCGCGTAGCGCGCGTAGTATTTGTATTGTACATGGATGGACGTGCTTCGTACTCTGCAGTTTTTGACTGTGACGAAAGTACTGAGTGACCCGTAACGAAAGTTGTACATGAAAGTTGAAACGGAAGTTGTAGACGAAAGTTGTAACGAAATTCTGGCTGTAACATTGTACTGAATGATAAAAAAATACTTTCGTCCGGTGTTTTAGGTAGATAATTAACAAATACGGCGTAACATGTGCGTAAATATTAGATCTGTGCTCACATTTTAATAAAAATGCTACAGGTACATAATATATTACTTAAGCTGTGTAACTTATCTCATATTCTACAAACAGCCAAGAAAATAGGTA
>Ga0126335_1002306_pt1 | contig 11344 bp, 7 predicted proteins | sample OlaspJWI45metaG_FD_108409 | JGI IMG/M metagenome (GOLD analysis project Ga0126335, IMG submission 108409) | Marine gutless worms symbiont microbial communities from Oahu, Hawaii - Olavius sp. 1 OAHU.JWI-45 metaG | ecosystem: Host-associated > Annelida > Digestive system > Unclassified | place...
AATAAATAAATAAATAAATAAATAAATAAATAAATAAATAAATAAATAAATAAATAAATAAATAAATAAATAAATAAATAAATAAATAAATAAATAAATAAATAAATAACGTCAACTACTCCAGTTGTCTCGGAATCTGAGCACTTAAGTAATGCTATATAGCACGACAGTACGTTGCATGGCGTAACGGTCTTCATATACAGAACATTACTGGTACTTTCTGCGTCAGTCCGCTGCCCGTCCGTCCGTCACGAAGGCCTGGTACTGTTCAGTGTGATGGAACTCTCCCTCCGCTATAGCGCGCTGCAGAGTAAAGTACTGCCAGCTCAAGCAGCAGCCCGTTGTCTGAGCTCGAGATAACAACAGAGATAACGGTGCTAATGGACATTACACCCCGCTCATCTTTAGGTAATGACTACAAACCGTGAATTCCGATTAAAAACTTTCCTTGCTCCGGTAGCTATAACATATTCTGAATTCACGCATCGCCCCGAGTTTTCTGGCTGTAGTCTTAAGTAGGTTGTTGTAGTAACTCGTCCTTCGTCGACTGTAATCACATCCTCATTTCACATCGTCTGTCTGTCTGAGGATCGGTTATTGAACAAGGAGGAAACTAGAGCAAGGAAAACTCGTTCACGGCGAGGCGGCGTGATGGCCGCTGTCTGACGTCACCCCGGCATTGGAGGCGCGAGGCGGCCGTACCTTGGCGGTCGAGGGGCGAACGTCTCGCTCCAGTGGCTGGCTATATGAGGATCGTCAGACGGTGCAGACAGACGAACAGACAGACCTGCTAAAGCAGCTGCAGAAAATTCGGTAACAAGTTGAGTAGCCGAGCAAGCCGCCGCGATCCACCCACCACGCAGCGGCTAATACTGGGCTGTACGGGTGCCCATGTTTAGCAGCCGAGTGCCCATGCTGCCTATTTGCCGAGTGCCGATAAGCATTTTCGTTCATTTGACCAGTTTTATGTCAGTACTGGACACGCGTCCGAACTATTTTGATTGGCAGGGAATAGCCTGACCCGGGTCGTGTTACTGGTCATGTCAGCTGCACCGGTTCTGACCTGCGACTTCCATTGCGAATCGCGTGTGTAGCCAAGAAGAGAACTTTGCATTATCTTTGCAACGGTGTTATTTTCGTAAACGATGTAAAACAAGCGGCTAAAGTAATTTAGCTGTGGCAGCATCGAATGTGGCGCCACGGTACAGTGGACACCATGGATCGGGACTCCCGCCCAACACAGTATTCCTTGGGTCCCAGGAGTTTCTACCCAAAAAGGACCTCGATCTGTTGATTTCAGACATCAGTTGCCTAAACAAGAGTAAGAAACATACAAAATTTCTGTACAATACTACGCATAAAAAAGAAGAAAATGTGACTATACCTCACTAGTGACGCTGTTGACTTCTTTCTGGAGACTGAGCCGTCGATCCTCCGACTCGTCCAGTAGTCTCTTTGTCCTCTCCAGCTCATCTTGTGCTTTGGTTTTCTTCGTCTCCAATCGTTCGAGCTCCTCATGTAACCTCACCGACACTTCTTTGGCCATCTTCAAGTCTTCCTCGAGAACTCTGATTCTGCGTTTGTCGTCCGAACTTTGGAAGCAAGACTCGAAATGGCGCACCTAGGAAATAGACCTCATGATAACATATATTAGTATAAATTATCTTGAAATACCTTTATTTTATGTTCTCAGCATGGTTGTAACAAATTAGTTTGCAGGAAGCTTATAATGTTGATGCCATGCAACAAATCATGATAGGCTATCTTTTTGTAGGCCTATGTATCCGAAAATAACTATTTTATTATCTTTGCACAATCAAACAATGGTCAAAAAACCTAGCACCATATATACATGTAGCACATAATTTAGAACTGTCGAAAACAACAACAGAATATTTCAATGTGGTCTGCACGTACATAAAGCTACTAGCCATTACATAAGCAGCCCCGTTCCGCTTTTCGCCCGCCCAAGGCCCCGCTTCCCGTACCCATGTGTAGTATGCGTGCCGGCCCATCAGCGCCAACGCCTGTTTCTACTGCGTCTGCGCACTGTCAGACTGCGCCTGTGTGTGCGCCTATAGCCTGTCCAGTGCACATTGCAGTGCTCAATCTGCCTGCCGTGGTGCAAGGCCGGCCGGTCCCGCGAGAAACAAAAATGCCAATTTTCTCGCCTCTACCCAATACCCATGATCTCCTCCTCAATTTTTGCGCGTAAAACCATCCCTTTAGCACCCTGAAAGTTTGGAGACAATCGCCTCTTCCGTTGCCGAGTTATAAACAAACAAACATACAAATACATAAGCCTACATAAAGACAGACAATCAAACAGGCAAACTCGCTTTAATGGTGATCATTCGGGGAAATGCGTCTACGGAAGTTCCGCACATGGCTCACTGCCGGCTCAGTCTGAGCGTGTGCTATAAATAAACTGTCGTCACGCCCCAATAACCACGTTGATAGAACGCGTTGCTGCGTAGCCTATACGGGACATGACATTATTAATTGTGGTCTCTTACTCCAAACCCTTACCCTAACTTTTTGCACCTAAAATCATCCTCGAGGTCCGGAGCTACTCTGAAAATTTGGAGACTCTCATCGCAGCCGTCCCCGAGTTATAAGCGAACATACATACATACATACATACACACGTACTCCATTACATACGTATATAGACACTGTACAACACTAAAATAGTCATGCCGTGCAGCCAGCTATATCCAAATTTTGTGTGGCGAATTTCTGCAGTCATTCATACAAGATACCTTTTCCTCGTAGTCGGCTCTCTCTGACTCAAGTTGGTCGCATCGCCGTTCTGTTTTGCGCAGTTTGAACTGTAGTATTCGACAGTTCTTGGACGTCGCTTCCAGCTCGCGTTGAACATCGCGCAGTTCTGACGTTTCGTCGTCACGAAATCGATCCCGAAGCTCTGTTCATTGCGCGCACAATATGTAACTCTTCATGCGCGCAAATCAGCTGGTAGCGAAATGCTCACATCAACAGTCTTAAGTGGGGATTTCGGGAATTTGGCGCGCCTCTTGAGTTCAAATGCAAGACTGAAAATAACGAACCAATTGATCTTTTTTCATCTGGCGGGTTTTGCATTGTCAGTCGAACTGAATTTGCCCATCAAGAAAAGAAAACAAAATTTTGCAGCTATCACATTTTCCGTTGCCGACTGCCTATCCAAAATGCCACTTGTCAGCCGGCTGCAACTCGGGACCAGTAAGTTTCTAGTTCTTCTTGTTCCTGTGAACATACTGTTTAGACGGGGCCTGTAGCAAGTTAAAGCGTTTACTATGATAATGATCTTAAAGAGCAAAGAGAAATTTTGGCACACAAAAATATTGAGTTGAATATTAGGCCGACGTTTTCAAGTTTCAATTCTGGAAAGCAATGACGGTGCTCATTTTTGAATATTTATCAGATTATTCTATTCCTAAATACAAGCTGAAGTTGGCCTATTCTTGCTGTGAATATCAATGAGAGAGCGACTATTATTTGCCTTCCATCTCGAGCTGTAGATCGCGAACTTCCTGTTTGAGGTCGAGGTTGTCTGCAGCCAGGTCGGAGTATCGGCCGTCGAACTCCTCGAGCTTGTGGCGAAGCTCTGCAATCTCATTCTCCTCAGCAGCCAGAGATGCTCGTTCACTCTCCGGCAACTGTAATCGGTCGAGGAGCCGGTCCTACAGCAAATCATTCCCACAGTCAGAGCACCTGACGTCACGTGACCTAATATGACTAAAGAATTTCAATATGCTGCGCCGCATTATATCAACACGTTTGAAGATAGGTCGCTGGTTCGAGTCGCACCCGGGTATAACTGCGTAGCAAGTTATTTTCGCATATGTGCCTCTGTCACCAAGCAGTATAATTTGGTAAAAAAATAAACAGGCACACCGCACGATACACTAGCCCCGTATTCTTGGTCTCGCAGTGTAAGCTGATGTCTGGCTGAGGGCTACAAAAACGGAGATCAGCGACGCCCCGTGGGCCATGTAGCTCGGGAAGGACTTTACTCAAAGCGCTAAGAAAAATCAGTTTTTATTGACTGCTATATGGGTAATCACTCATCAGGAGAGACACAGTAAAATACGACAAAATAGCAGTAAAATTACTGATGCTTTTGTGTTACTTGTCATGTCAGCTGTACCGGTTCTGTCGTTTTTATACCCAGACAGAAACTACCTTTTCAGACTTGAGCCGCTGAACTTCGTCGTTGAGGTCTTCGACGCGGTCCATGTAGTGTTCTCGCATGTCGTCATAGTCTGACTTCTTGGCGACCAGCAGATCGTTCAGCGCTCGACGCTCGCGGTCTGTCTTCTCGCATTTCTCTTCCGACGCGACCAGTTTCTCCCTCAGAGCCTCGATCAGCATCCGCGTCCCCTCCGCCATCGCCTCGGACCGCCCGAGGCTGTCTCCGCCGCCAAAGTTGATGAGATCGGTCGTGCGTGACTCGCCAGGTTGGTCGAGGCTGGACAACCGGAGGAACGGTGACCTCGGACCGCCGCCCGGTCGTCGCGGGTATCCAGCTCCAGGAGAGCTGCTGCCGCTCGACGAGGACCTGGGCGGGAGATCGTCGTCGGTCTGACTGCGAGTGGGCACCTCTCCGCCCGAGCACCAGTCAGCCACGTCATCCATTGCTCACCATTGTCAGCATCAGCAACATTACCTTTGTCAGCTGCGTCTTCTCATCTCCAGAGCTCGGCGCTCCGACGTCACAGTCACCGGCGACTGGACACGGCTACTTCCAGGACTCTGTAGTTGTAGCTGTTGTACCGGCGACAGAGTTCAGACTTTGTTGACGAGATGACGAGTGAAAAATATACACTTTGGTTGCTGATGTAAAGTCAGCTTACTTCCGTTCGAAAAACTTCCAGTATCAGAGATCGTCTGCATACAGTAATACGTTTAACAATCACAACTAACAACTTAAGTGCAATACATGTACACGTAAATTGGTCAAATCACAGAGGGCTCACAGAAAATGTTTGTGCTCTTTAGTTCTTAATGTGATGACATATCAAAGTGCTATGATATAAGTTTGCTTATACAGCTAAATATAGCAAAGACTAAAGATATGCTACTACAGATCAGACTTGAGCCGCTGAACTTCGTCGTTGAGGTCTTCGACGCGGTCCATGTAGTGTTCTCGCATGTCGTCATAGTCTGACTTCTTGGCGACCAGCAGATCGTTCAGCGCTCATCCGTCACTTCTCATTTCCTTGGCCGGCTTTCATGCATAATTATTGCCTATTTCTCTGCCTTTAGATTTTAGGAAGCTTTTTCGCCTTCGTTTATCCATGCGGTAAAAAGTGGCAAGCAATCTGTCAGCTGATAGAGCGCATGTTAAAGTAGGCTACAGTTCAACCATCGATCGCGCTCGTTACGTTATGTCTTAGTAGTTAGCAAATAGTCTATCATTGATTACGTAACAGAACTCCCTCGCAGTTCGCGGCTGAGAGCTCAGGCGCGCACCTTCGTACAAGTCAGTTCATTCTATATGCTGTAAACGACCACCGAGCTGTCGCACTCGTTAACCTTCGACGTGTATAAACTACGGCTTAATATAGCTTAGCCGATCTGTCGGTGTCGAAGCGTCAGTCGCGAAATGCCGGAAACTCGGTCGTGACACCGCTGCAGTGCGCTCACGTGCGCGACACCGCGGGTCTTGGCTGCATAAGCTGTGTCGGACGATCTTTGACTAAACCAATACTAATCCGAAGCTCCAACTTACTACCTGCAAGATGTCTCCTAACATTACGTTAACCCGTTGCCGTATACCGGTACTCAGTGTTCAGTGTAGTTCACACGCAGTTATTGTCTACCGGCGCTCAGCATCAATCATTACATTACGACGCATAGAAAACACGCTATCAGCCGGTACTGTGAGCTTACCTGAGTTATAGAGGCTGCGAGGACCTCACCGGCTCATTAGGATGGTGCTGGGACGATAGAGCGCGAGTTCAGACAACGCTGACCCGTGAACGAACGGCGTGGAGACGCCGATCGGCAACGAGGGAAGATTGCGAACGCGACGATGCTGAAGGCACGCGCTATCGGCACCGATATACCACTGCTGCTGCTGCTGATGCTGCTGCCGCATCTCTATCACTGCACATCACTGCATAGTTGGAGCTACCGACATTTATATCCCCTACGACAAAACGCCTTCAACAAAATCTCTCTCTACACCCTGGCTAAACTGATAATCCGGATCACAACCAGTAATAATCCTGTACTTCTAACCATATTTTATGCTAAACATTAACTACATTACATAAAAGTTATTTACACTGATCTCAACGTACGCAACTGCTAAACCGTGCACTGCGCATGAAGCGTAGTCAGTAAAATTCACTTAAGGTCAAATGCTATTCACCGCATCTGAAAGCTACGACAATATGACGGGATATAAATTATATTATCGACAAATTATATTATATAAATGCAGTTTTGAGTTTTGAGACGTAAACGGAAGTCAGCAAGAGTCGCTGTTAAGCTGGGGTCGTCTGAACATAATCCTAAACAGATTAATTATAATTACTGACATTACGTTTTTACATAGTTTATGTCTTTGAGGGGTTTTTGTGGGAAGGGGCTATGTGCGTAGTTCTTACATAGCTGGTGGCTGACTATACGCGCTGGTTGGCTGCTCCACCTAAACAACCCACCAACACTATGCAGTGCCACTGGTAGATTGACAGACTGGTCGGGTTCGTGGCGGGATGCCAGCAATGCGTGGAACATGAAAAGAAGACTGTCTCGTCAAAACGCGCTATCAGTTGAGTTTACCATACCAAGACGAGAGGCACTTAAGCTCCACTATTAAACAAAGTATTGCCACGTTCGACCAAGTCAACATTTTCGCAACACGTTTATTCTGAGAAAGGCAAAAATTGTTTTCACTATGTAATAAAAGTTTTTATCATATGCCAAAGTTTTCGATGAGTTTAACTACACCTATCATATAATATTGTTGAAACTAAAAATGTGGGGATCCATGCCGAGAGTTATGTTCTGTACCAGTATGGCCACGAAGTTCAGATAAATCATTGCAATTTTCGTACTCGTAATATTCATCATGATCATATGGCGGACAAGTGAAATTCCTGGACGACGAGTGTACGGAACGTTATCTGTGTAGTTGTTGGACGCTCGCTCAGTGCACATACGGCAGAGATCATGGCGCCTCGGCGGCTGCAGCGCAGATCGTCAGCATCTGCAACTGGGGTGCTGCAAGCGGAAGACGCGATGTAGGATTAGGAGTATGGCGTTAGGCCTACGGTTATTCACGTAACAGCATCTGCCTGCAGCTATCTCTGCTGCTGTGCCTGAGTCTGGGCTCTGCTGAACAGTACTCGTCATGCCAAGTGCAGATATTGTTTTTAGATCATTTCTGACGAGTGCAGTTTCCGATTCTTCGCTTCATGCGATTGCACATCACCGAGTTTACGGTCACGCGAGACGCTCATTGACGCATTGCATTACACTAGTCATACGTCTAAGTGTCACCGCTGCAGGCTTAGGCTCAATTTCCAGTTTTCCACTCAGACTTAGGCTTGATTTGCAGAAGCTCAGGAGTCGTGCCTTTTACTCATTCTGTCCGACACTCAATCCTGCCAATTCATCAATATGTTTGACGACATGTACAATATTACTTAACAGATATTGAACAATGTTAATGTCGCATATTATCTTTCTCCTACGGGGTAGGTCATAGATACGAGTATTATAAGCACAGTGATTTCGACGGAGTAAAGAAAAAGTCAGAAGCTGGAGGAAAGTGGAAGAATTATGATCCAGAAATGAGGGATAAAGCAGAGCACTCGCCTTGCACGCATAGATTTTTTTGTAAAAAAATAGCCTAGCATAAAGTTTGTCGACTGTCGTTCATAACTTGATATACAATGCTGTCTGATACATATTAAAGAAACAAGTAAGTGAACGAATTTAACAGTATTATAACAAGGTGATATTCGGCTAACGTGGCTCGGTAAATTCGTCAATAATGATCTTAATGTTTTCTGGGAATGGTGAACGAATAATTCGCCAGATGGAGCTGCAAGATGCTCGATGCCCGCACGCCGTCGTCACGTGAAGACGGCGGCGCCGCGCGTTGGGTGGCCGAGACGGCGACAACCACCGACGCTGCTCATGATAATTCGGAAGGCGGAGACTCCTAGTCATTGGCTAGCGACATCAGCGTCGCCAAGCGCCGGCGCCGATCGATCGTCGACAAAGGAGCTTATGCGCGACAAATTTGTATATTTTTCTAGAAAATACGAACGGGCAGAAAACTGGTAATATTTTACGCCAAACGTGGAAGGTAAAATTATTTCGGAACGAATCGTGGCGCAAAATCGCAGTAAAAGCTGTGGAAGTGAGAAGATAATGGTATAGAATGCACATACGCAATCCAATATGGCGTCGTCGCAAGACATCTGAGTGATCTGGCGGTTTTCTATAGATCAGTGTGCAGTTTCGTTGACAGTTTTTATTTACAAAACTCATCGGATGATGCTATTGCTATGGTAGACAGCACGACGTTGATGAACCACACTAGCAAAAGACAACACCTTATAACATGATGATGATGCAGGAAGTCTCCTTCCTTCCAAGCACGATAACATCGATGATCCAGTCTGTCGGAAGTCTCCAGTCAGCAGCTCCGTCCATACCGCAAGTGCGCCCGCCGCCACCCAGCAATGTTTCCGCTCCGCTGCGGTCGTCGTCGTCGTTCGTCGTCGTTTCTCCGTCCAGCGTCGCTGATGCCGTTACAACTTTCAGTGGCGTCGGTCGCGACGTTCTGCCGGTCCCTACAAACATCTACTGCCGCTCGTCGACGTCGACACTCGCTTCACGACTCTCGGTAAGCAGTGATGGTGATATTTCCGGTTCCGGTTTGCACCTGTTGATGCCGACATACGGAGCGACGACGTCAGTGTCGAGCTGTTATACGACAGAAACGGCGAAGACGATAGCACACGACTCAGCGAGTGACGCCAATTCCTTCTTCAGCGCTGGATGCGGCTCCAGCAACAGCAGCTTTACCATGGCTCTACGCTACGCCTCGACAAGACCAGCCGCTCTCGGCGATTTTCCGCCTCAAGCCAGTGGACACCTCATGACTACTGGTTGCTTAGCTGGCAGCGATGACGGCGAGTCGGCGGCTGTGGCGGCGGGACCGGCGTACTTTGGCGCGTTCGGGACGTCGACGGCGATGACGCCAGTAGGTAGCGGAGACAACAGTCAACCAGATACACTACAAGCTATGATATATCAGCGACCTTTCACTGGCGCCAAGCCGCCATACTCTTATATCTCACTCATCACTATGGCAATACAGGTAATTGGGACATAAATTGGGCATGTTTGAATCCAATGTGAGTATTCAGTAAATCGTATAATTGAAACAGTAGTAACCAAAATGATCACTTCACCCAATTAGTTTTGCTGCTTTTTCTTGCAAAGTGAAATGTGGTGAAAGAGTGCGGCTGTTTGTCTTGACTTTACTATTTAATGCACGCAAAACGCATTCTGTATTAGACTACATTTTCAAAGGTAATTTGATTGCTTATAATATATGCTCCATATAGTTTGTGCAATTGAAACGCACTTTGCTGCAAAATTTATTGCATTTCGTTTCAGCTAACTAACGACTAAAATGCACAATTTACGCTTGGTGACAAAAAAGTAGCACCAGTAAATTGCTTTCTGTGTGATGCTTCATATAAAATTTGTTCTTTTGATGTGTGGTATAAGCTAGACCTGCAAGTATTTTGCGTACGCCCACATCGTGTCCCAGAAAAGAAGGGACCAAAAGTATTTTGTCCAGATGTCATAGTATTTTTGGAAAAGTGCAAAACTAAAAGGAAAGATTACTTCACCAAATTATTTTTGCTGCTTTTTGTTGCAAAGTAAAATGTTTGCTGTATCATTACACCCAAACACCAAAACAGACAAATCATACAAAAAGTGAAATTGTGTCCTTAACAACAGAAAAAAATCGTCGCTATTAACACAGTATTGGAATTAGAAAGTGTCTATTATGTTCGTCGCGGACGTGGTGAAAGAGTGCGGCTGTTTGTCTTGACTTTACTATGCTCAAGATCGTCAACTGCATTCGACGTTTCGTACTCTGCAAACACAACGACTAACCGATACAAATTTCCTCATGTTTTGCACTAAATGATCGTTAATTCTATCTAGCAAGGGCGCAGTTTCCGTTTAAAAATGCTTTCAGGCACTGCGCACACGCTTTACTTTTCCAAAGCATCATTTAAGTGCTTATCTTTTGAGAAAAGCATTGTGAATGACATCGCAATTACATTATCAACAGGTAGCAATACTTGTAGTTTTGGCTTAATTTTATAATTTTTTTAAATTACTTGGACTATCGCGATGATTTTTGTTAAAAGTTGCGAAAATACGTAAAAATTTGACAACGTTTGTACAAAATACTGTTGGTCTTTTTTCTGGGACATAGTATATTTTGTATTTTGTTTTCAATACCACAGACAATTAAATGTAATTAAATTCGATTTTTGACAGTTATTTTAATACTAAAAATAAACTAAATTAAACAAAAATATCGTAATTAACGTTGGATTGCCAATTGAGGTCGTTCGAAGCACGCGCTGCCGGAATTGTATCAAAGACAATAAATGAACGGAAAAATAATTTACGTCACAACTTAAAATTGTGCGAATCGCGATTGCAGATGCCAAGAGCTCATTGAGAGCATTCAAACAGAATGCGTACGATAAACGACATTCATTACTGTGTATAGGAATATATACACTATGTCCCAAAAATTTGGCCTTAGTTCCTGGCAGTAACTTTGTCACAGCAGTTTTTATCTAACAATTTTTCTTCTTATTTTTTTTAATTCTTACTATATTTTTGTACACAGTTGCATTTTATTTAACTGCTCAATAAAGAGTAATGATGGTGATGACGATGATGATGAAATCTTAACTGATTTTCAATTTTTTTATTAAACCGACCCAGCATTAACAGCAACCGTCATTCAGGTGTGCGAAGTTGAAGTATAACGTGCACTATAATGTATAGGTGAACAGATGCGCTGTGACTGCCTCTCCCTCTCTGCATGCGCATAAAGAACTTTGAACCTATCTTATAGATACGAATTTGAAGTACACAGCAAATATACTACGGCCGACACAGACCATGTAGTCAGGCAGTTGAAGGTGCACTTGATATCCCCGTTTAACGTTTATTATGCTACTACCGATTCTACCCGCCCAATCGGGCCTTCCGCCACTCCAATTTCTTCCCCAACTCCTACGTTCAGCCTTACCACCCCACCCCACTTCTCCAACCC
>Ga0126335_1002307_pt1 | contig 11342 bp, 4 predicted proteins | sample OlaspJWI45metaG_FD_108409 | JGI IMG/M metagenome (GOLD analysis project Ga0126335, IMG submission 108409) | Marine gutless worms symbiont microbial communities from Oahu, Hawaii - Olavius sp. 1 OAHU.JWI-45 metaG | ecosystem: Host-associated > Annelida > Digestive system > Unclassified | place...
CTTCCCATGAGTACCCCCCCCCCTCTTCCTTCGTGCAGCTCCTGCAAAAAGACTTCTCTTTGTCGTGCCCATGCCGGAGGCAACACAAACACACCCTCTCCCCGAACAGAAACTCACGCCTTCACAGCTCGGGTACCGTACGCAACAATAAACTGTGGGGACAGGCGAAGGCACACTCATCGACGGCTTCCCGTCGACTTCCGTCTTATTTTTCTCTCATGACGGCACTCGCAGACAGACAAAACGTGAATGTCTGACCGGTCCAGGGCTGTCGGTGACGGATGATGTTATTTTCGGGTTGCATGCGTCAGTGCCTGTCGACAGACGCTCGGTCCACTCGTTTTTTTGTCTGCTGCACCGAGACGAGATCTCGAGGGACGTATTAAATGGTCGGGCGGGTTTAAAATGCGGAACAGCCAAAGTGCGAGAAATTACAGCGCATAACATGCAAAACACGTAATGTACTGTGACGTAATAATAATTTATATAGCGGCCTAAATAACGCACCTGCTTCTAGGACCACTAGAGTGTAACAAGTTCACAGTAACCAAGAAAAATCAGCTACAGGATTAAATCGGACAAAGAGCCAAAGTGATTTAGCAAAGGCTGCATCGAATGCACTACACACGCTGCACGCGCCAGAGTGTCCAGCTTTAGCCGTTCCAGAGATACGAGGGGTCCCGAAAATTCAAAAAGTAGGTCAGGTGACCGCGCCCCGACCCCCGTATGCGACTTTTGCAGAGTTTCGGTTGGGGTCTTAAGCCATAGAAAGCACACAAAATTTCCAATCTATGTAGCTTCAGCCAATCTTGACAAAGAGGCTCCACAACAGGCAAAAGTTTTCCCCCTGATCTTCCTTCCCCTCGCTGAGGGGCATTAGGACCTCCTGTAACACAATGTTTCTTTGGCGCCCAGAAGTGTTGACCCCTGCGCTCAGATCAAACAAAATCTTGATCCGTTCAGCCGTTTTTGCACAGTGAAGCCGAGTTGAGCCGCGTGACGGACAGACTGACAGACAGACAGACCGACCGATTGGCACGACGATAATCGGTAACAATAGTCTGCATCTCATGCATTTGACGCAGCCAAAAAACGTTGGCCCAAATACTCGAGTTTACGGTCAGGATTTAAGTCAGGCTTAGGGTTCGGGTTAGTGGTAGGGTCAGAATTAGGGTTGGGAGCAGTTTCGCACTCTCGCATTTTTGCATTTTACAGCTTCCCCGTATAAAATGGAGAGTATACCTGCGGGATTTGGCGTGAGCAGGGTCCGTTGAATGACGTCGGACCCACGTGGACGCAGTAAAACTCTGCTGTGTTGTTCGTCTATTCCAGCCCGCATGCCCCGACCATTTTAGACCCTTTTCATGTGATCTAACCTCCTGAGAGGAGGCGCTCCAGGTCTGTGGCGGATTCGCTTTTTCAAATCCGACCCTAGCCGGAGCGGGAGCCGTATTTGTAACTTTGTTAGATGTCACAAGGAAGGAACTGTGAAACATTAACTAGCACGCTCGGAAACCTTATTTAGGAACTAGCACAATGCTCACATTAGTCACAAACGTCACAAACAGCTCAACTACTACTCCGTCGTCGGCCTCTTCTTAAGGTAATTCCACACGAAGCTTGTTTCTTTGCTATCATTCATTTCGTACAGGAGGTTGCAAAAAGTGAAAGTAAGCAACAGAATCCGAGATCCGGCTGAATGGGAAAATCCGGCCGTTCCTTAGGCTCCTAACAGTCTCCACCTTAAACAGGACCTCCATCCACTCAGCCTTGTCCGCACAGCGAAGCCGCGTAAGACAGGCTAACGGACTTATAAGCAGACAGACGCCAGGATTATCGATCACAATAGTCCGCATCTCGTGCACTCGATGCGGCCCAAAGAGGCGTCATTGTATGCCGACAGTCAAGCAGAGTTACGTGTCCCCAGACGTCCGTTCAACTGACCGCTAGCCACCGCTACAGCTCACACCTGACTACGCCGATAAGCATCGCTTTGCGTGTGGTCCGAATTCCTCCCAGCTGCACGTGTTAATGAGTAAAGCAGCCGGTTGCCATGGTTTCCCTTAATGAAATCCACGCATTTCCGCAACGTTCCATGCCGCTACGCCGCAAAACGAGAGAGATGTGCTGCACTACGCTGACAAAGCGCCCGACGCTTGGCTTTTGCACGCCCATTTTAAGATCTACCTGACGCAGAACGCTACGAAGCACAGCTTGCCATGCTGCGAGGTCAAGAGCTGCCCTCTGGTGAATGAGTGCAATCTATTGGCCGGATTTTCCGACTTTTACCTACCCCGCTCCCATTTCACGCCCTCGATGAGGGCGGCAAAAATATAAGTTTTTCGTCCACCCCTGCGAAGTCGTCCGTCAATGTCCAGTCCTGCAATTTCAGTCAACCCGCTCGTGGTGACCTGTTGGACCCGGCGTCTTCGTGGACGGCCTGGTTGTCTTCTCAGAGTGCCACAAAAACGCTTTTCAGATCACTGTTTGCGTGGCGTTAGTAGCCAGTGTTCTGATATGCGGCAGCACGCTCTAAGATTTGTTTTACCACAGCGTAACAGCCTTCTTCACAAGAAATATTTTATTAACCGTTGCTTATTGTAGAACCAGGGAGCATAATTTAAAGCTAGTCAACCATAGATGTCATTATGATTTAAAGAAATATTTTTTCTGTACACGAAAATAAATACTTGGAACAGTTTGCCAGAATCTGTCATCTCTGCTAGTACTACTGACTCCTTTAAGAATAAGCTAGACAAGTTCTGGAGCAATCAAGATCTTCTTTATAACTACAAGGCTGAATTAACCGGAACATAAATAGAAGTTTCATTAATAATTTAGATTAATAATGTACAATTTGTACAAATTATGTTCTATGTAATTTGGAGGAAATAGAGGCTACGGCCTGCGTCTTCGTCTAAACTTCTTTTGCTTTGCTTTGCTTTATTTAAAGAATTATAACTGTTGGCCGCGCTTTCTTACCATTACCGATACAGTACGTTTTGACGCGTGTTTCGTTAAAGCTGATTAAATATGGTAATGCTAAACGAACGAAATTCATCGAGGGACGCTTGTTGGCGGCGTAATGTAGTGGTTAGCGTCGTTAGTCTGATCGACGAAATTATTCAACACCGGCTCCTTCGGTCGGGGTAAACCATCTAGGTATGTAATCAGACAACTAAGTCGACTCAGCCTTCCATCCCTCCGGGGTCGATAAGATGAGGACCAGCTGGGAAGGCAAAGCCATCGTTCATACCGTTCGCAAATAAACGCAGGGGTGACCGGGTGTGCAGGTAAAACTGTGAGAACCCTTCAGCGCCTTTGAGGGGTTTCTGACTGAGGCACTATAATAAGTGTCTACACCTATATAGTGAGTGAGTGAGCAGAGGTTTAACGTCCCACTCGACACTTTATAGATCATTTCGGGGACTATTTTTACAGACCAGATGACTCAACCAACAGCGTCAAAGCACTGAATGAAGCCAGTTGGCCACCGAGATTGGCTTCAGTCCCACCTATATAACATTACACTATACATCGTCCGCTAACAATATGCGCTCTAGGCTGACAGACGTAGAGACGCTCTATTTTTTACCGTCTAAATCACAAGGTACAGTAAATTAACACTCCCGACCACAAGACGCCGTACGAAACTACGGTAAGCCATCACGCACTCCGTCCAGGTCTCAGTTCGGCCGCCACAGACCATTACTATGCCGAGAATAGCTGTAAATCGTTGGTAGGGGCGCCGCAGTGCCCGCCGGATGACTGTAAGTGCAACGTCCGTCATCTGGGACTCAAGCCTGCAGCATGCAGTGTTCGCTCATCGAGTTGCTATGATTCAGTGGCGGACAAAGGGATTGAGAATGTATAGATGTGGCTAGGGCTGGTTGGAAAATAGCCGCGCAGGTGGGCAAGGTCTCAGAGAAACCTGTGGCTACAAGATGGGTACTCTAAATATGCAGATACAAAGCCTCTCACTTACTAACTACACATACACACGCACTGTCACTAGAATATAGTGACAGTAGCCACACAACACCTACTCACACGACTCGCCGCTGCACACACCAGGGACAGCGCATTGGGCCAACCATAGAAGCAGGCCTCGGCGCTGACTGTGGCGTAACAAAACCTGGCTGGTGCCTCAGTCACCCCGCGTGTAAGGATAGGAGAAAGAACCACAGGGATGGGCCGGCCGGGCCATGGCCATTTCTTTCACGCTTAAGTTCTACCAGATTTGCTTCAATCATAACATTTCGGTTCACAGAAAACAGGCTAAACAGCTGCATGTTGCTGCGACTGCTGGACTCGAAGCATCTCAGAAATGCTGCTGCGGCCGGGGCTCCTCGGGGGAAGCTTGCGTTATTTATTTACAACGGTAAGAAAAAAAACAGAGAGGGAAGAAGGATGAAGGGAGACGAAACGCAGAGAAGCGGAGAGACAAAGGGAAGAAAAGAGAAAGGAAGGGAGGGAAAAGATGAGTTTGTCCCCTCCGCCACAAAATCTTAGATCCGCCCTTGGTGCGAGCCATAGCTGTTAACACATCGCTCCAGCTGCTGCTTTTGTGGCCCGTTAAGCATGCGTCGGATCCTTTGTCGGTGCTGCCAACCGGTTTTGTGACTTAATACAAGCGTCTTGGCAGCGTCCGACGCCCGACGGTCGCATATAGGGACCAGGCCAACGAATGAATGGACGAGCGGCATGCTTCTTCCACGACGCAGATAAATTTTCACAAGTTTCCCTAGCGAGAGCGTACGTACGTACAGCGTATCAGAGCGAGCTGTGCAACTGTATTATTCGCAAAGATGATCGTCGCTTTTTATTAGGCAGTAGAGCCTATTGTATGCGAGATGCGGTCTATTGAGCAACTTTATTCATCAATGAGTGATAGAGAAAAGAAAAATATATACAATAAACACCAAGATACAATCGACATGCAAATTATTAAACGACCGATGATCCCGTAGCGCGGTGTGTCTGTCAGTATCTGTCTGTCTGTTACGCAGCTGCGCCCTGAAGACGGCTGAACTGGTCGACACGTAAATGTAAAAAAGATAAAAAGCAAAAGGTACAGTAATGATTCAGTGCCTCTTTATGAGAAAACCTCATCGAGGAAGCGCTCAGGTATGGCACGCGTTGTCAACGAATGACGCAGTTTTCAGACTTGTCCAGTAACGAAGTAAAAGTACCGCGCTACAATATTTGAGTAACATTAGGGCTAGTTACATTTTTAAAGTAACGAAGTACTCCAACGAGAGAGTACTTTTTACTTGTAACGAGGTATATAACCGGTATATCGAGCGATCTGGCAACGTTTCGGGAGGATTTCCGCTTTAAAACGTTTACGCATTTACTCTGCATATAAGTTCCTAACGCGTCTGTTTGACCGCCGTGACATTGGCTGAGGACTGCGACATACAATCTGTCTAACAGACCGGCGGCGTGGCGATTTACTCTGCTTTTAACGCCAGTATGCTGCCGCGTTATAACATATAGCCAGAACGATTTGACTTACACGCGGACTGGTATAAATAATTGTTGTCTGTGTGCGGTGTAAGAAATCGATACGAATGGATGCGATCGTAGTGGATCAATGGGGGGAAACAATCCCTCAGCGGGGCGCCCCCCATTCACCCCTATCATTCTCCAGTATACAATAGCGGGGCTGCATGTGAAATATAATGTACTGCCGCGCGTCGCACTATCGCAGAAACCATTCTGTCCTATTCAGTCCAATTCGTTTGACAGTCGGATCAATCTATGGCTCATTGCTCATCGTAAAGAGAACCGCTGCCACTAACCCACCACGGCAAAGCTCCTCCTTCCTCTGGCGAAATAGCTTCCTGAATGATTTGACTAATTTCATACTAACCCTAACCCCAACATACAGAGCCTTGCCCTACACTTAATCATACACTCTTTCCCTGTAACTTCTGCATTTTCTCCCCTTCCCGAAGTACAAGGGAACTTGGAAATGGGCGGTTTATTAGCTCTAGATGAGTTTATCGTATAGTCTGTTTGAAACGTGTCTGTGTGTCCTTTTAACCAGGTTCTCGGAAATCGTAATCACTGGACATCGAGACTTGTAATCTTGCATCACGGACACACTGACCAATGCCGACCACAAAGCAGAAATAAGGTCACCCTGACCTACTTGAGCCAGCTGAGCGTCACTGCCTATGGGCGGCTTGTTACACTGCAGGGGAACTGTCGTGGTTGGTGCTCGAAGAAGCTGCCGTTGCACCGTTGAGCAAACGCAGAGACGCAGACGACAGCATCTGGACTATGTTGCAATGCACTGATAGAGCAATCTTCGTAGACTTCTGTACGAAGTATTACGTTGTCTTCACAGATTGATGGCAGTCGTTTGCACCGCGCTGATGTCGGCTGTTTCAAACTGGATCTCGGTGCACGACAGAACGTACATACTACATGTACATATAGAGCTAATGGTACTTGCACGTGGGCGCTGTTACTGGCGTTATTAGAGCGGAATAATAATGCCATTCATCACTGTTCTGCGACTGTTTGTCTGTCTGTCTGTCACATATCAGAATAGCAACTTGTACAAGTGGTCTATATAAGAATATCGCTCGAATAATGACAATGTAAATAGAGAAAATAGAAATTCGCTGAAAACAGTCCGCGATACCGTCAGTTGAACATTCCGCACGCTAATTTTAACATACATTCTAATATTTTTCATACATGACATTGGCCTAATAATAATGGCACGACAGTTCCGCTCTACAATTTTATTTCAACTTTTCGTTGACATTTTTGTTGTTTTATTTTTACCATTTTCCGACCTAGATTTGCTCGGACGTTGCTATACCGCTCAAACTCCGCGCATGGCCTCATCCTGATGATGGTCTGGAGTAAAGACGGAACATTAACACAACGCAGCTGCTCTAGTTACTATAGTACGGTGCAATACTCTTGTTGCACGATGTTCTAGACAGCTTATAGGTCCAGCAGATTGGGTTTTTGTCACACTGGGACCCTTACGCTGTGCTTAAGCTAAAGGCGGTTTCCTACAGTTCATACTGTAACACGGTGGAGTGATTCTGGTGGGATTGAAGCCTATCTCAGTAGCCAAATGGCTTCCTTCAGTGCTTTGACGCTGTTGGTTGGGTCATCTGGCCTGTAAAATCGTCCCCGAAATGACCTATAAAGTGTCGAGTGGGACGTTAAGCCTCTACTCACTCACTCACTCACTCACTCACTCGGACGTTAAGGAGGTTTTTCATTTTCAGCCCGCATAACCGGATGTATGGCTAAAAGCGTAGTGTATAATAATTAACAGCCGCATCGCGGACGCCGAAGTCATTATTAGGACGTATTCGGCGCATTAGTATAATGTGGCTGTATCGCAAACACACAGACAGCACACTGACAAGCTGCAGCTCATCCATTATAACCGTCGGCACAGTGTGTGGGTGTGTGCGTGTGTGCGGTACTGTACAGCGACGATATTACGCGATGCGTCCGCTCATTCTACCTGCTCACTTCCACACGAATAAATAGAGTTTATAGGTATAGTGCAGGTGCTGCTGGAAGACTTCAGCCTACTCGGCTTAGCTGCAGTACACCTGCGAGTCTTACGTCTGCTGCGCATCAGCATCAATAACGACTAGTAGGCCTAACAGTGCGACAATGTTTCGTCACTTCCGGGCTGGTAATACAGCACCAAAATACATCAGCAAAAATGTGCTAAATAGGAAATAATCCGCTAGATTACTCAGTTTGGGATATCTTGCAAGAACTTGTCCACGAAGGAAGGCGTGAACCATTTGCGAATCTCAAGGATCTTCATAATGTTATCAGAGACAAATGGCACGATGTTGATGACCAAACAGTCAGAAAAGCTATATTGCAGTGGAAAAGGCGTTTAGCAGCTGTGGCAAAGCAGAATGGAGGACCTATTCAGCACATTTTTTGCTGATCAGTTGACTGATACGAATTACTGTGACGTTCTGGTGTAGCCTGCGTACAACCAACAACATTAATGACGAACTGCTTGCAAACATTGTTTTATGACGTGCAATACTATTTCGCTTGTATCACGGCTAATATGGAAGCGTTTTAGGTGAAAATTCATAGACATATTCGAACATGTTTGCTCATTACATACATGCTTTTCTGTTGATTCATTTCACCTACTCTGTTGCATAACGCCATGCGAAAATTCCGGACGTAATTTACAAAATTCGATTATTAACTCGTCTTACGTCATAATGCGGCATTCGGTGACGTCATTAATGACGTCACTGAAATTTATAAGTAAGTAACAGTACATACCGATCTACAAATCTGCCAAAGGAAATTTCGCCCTATAAAGTATACGCACCGTTATAGTTACGCAAACTTCGGGACGTTTTTTTGGGCCACCCGGTATATATCAACGTAAAACTGAACACCTGTATATAGACTCGCGTTCAGGATCAGACATTCAGGCCGAGTTAGTCACTTTGTGACAGTCGCTGATCGCCATCGTCATGGACAGCGACTATAGTTTAACATCATCATCATCATCTTAACAGAACAGGCTCCTTACGACTTTTTGGCACAACTTTACCTATAGCTGCGCGCTGTTTAGAAAGGATGCTACATAATTATGTGGTTGCTATCAAACTATATATAGCAAGACCAGTTGTCAACAGCTTCAGGATTTTCTCTGCCAACATCGTCCGTAACCAGCTTGTTTTGGTAAAGTTGTGTCAAAAAATCGCATAGGGGTGCGGTTTTTTGAGGCATATGTGTACAATGCGAATCAAAACATTTGACCCCCATGAGATTTTCTACAATTTTTCCCAAACGGCTGAGACTTTTTGATCAGAATTTTACCCGTCTATTAAACGTTCATATCTCCGCTAAACTACAAAATATTATTCAATTATCTCCAGCTTTGACAAAGTTATGTCATTATGCGCGATCACCCTGTGAATAGTGGATTTTAACATTTCACCAAGACTGGTAGAGGTTAAACTGCGCCGACTTCGCCGCAAAAGACCAATGGCCACAAAATTCACTACATCTCAACCCACTCGACTACCACGTGTGGGGTGCAATGCTTCAGGCATTTCGTAAACTTCACCCAAAGCCAAAGACCACTCCAGAGCGAAAAGGTGTACTGCAGCAGATCTGGGATGACTTGCTGCAGACAACGATCGACGAAGCTATCATCGACTTTCGCAAACGTCTGAACGAATGCGTTTCGGCCGGTGGTAGACATTTTGAGCACACGACGTAAACTTTGTACAGAAATATTCTAAGTAAACTGTTTGCTGTTTCATGACATGTAAAAATTCTGTTTTAATTATTTTATAACTCTTGACAGATGCGTTGTGAAATGTAAAAATTCACTGGATGGCAGCGCTTCATGCGGCATAACTTTGTCAGAGTTGGAGATAATTGAATAAAATTTCGTAGCTTAGCGTAAATATTAATGCGCGATGAGCAAGAAAACTTATGACTATCTTAGAAAACCTTAGGGCGGGGGGGGGGTAAATTATTTGACTCACTGTGTAATAATGCAGCAGAGAAGCGACTCACGTAGAACGCAGATAATGCAGACGGCGACGGCGACGGCCAGCTGTGGCGTCGTCGATAAATTCATACCGGAAGAGATGCAGCTTCCGGCGAAGATTTACTGAGATCCGGCGATGATCATCTGTCTAAACGACGTACAGGATCATTACCGCTGGTCGACGACGACGCCGAATTAACTGTCTGGTCTCGACAGCAGCGACTTCTTCGCTTGTTGAGGAACGAACGAAAACGCCGCAGTGTCTGTAAGCCGTTTTGTTAGCAGTGCATATCTGCCGCTTGTTCAGAGCAACGTTGTCTGACGCTTCCTCGAAGTTGCTCGGTTGCACGGTCGACGCAAATAACTGAACGTTTCTTTAGTCTTAGGTCTTAACAACTGTTGCATCTCTGTCAAAAAGTCGCTCGCTCTTGTCTCAACGAGCTTAAGAACACGGCTACGTTTCGAGGCTTGGCCAAAAAAGTTCATGCGTAATCCTAGAAATGATTCAGCAACTGCTTTCCTGCAGCACGATCACTGTCTCGACATGGAAGTAACCGCGTCAAGTTGGACGCCAACCCTCTATACTCATTCGCACGCCCGCATTACGGCAGCGAACACACGAATACAGCATACATGATCGATCAGACGGGCGGGCGGTAAAACGAATAGACGAGTCGTCGAACTGTTGCTCGGATACGGAGCTAGCGTTATCGGCTATCGGCAGCTACTGTATGATGATGTCATAGCGCCGGTAAAGTCCGTCCGACTGCAGCAGAAAGGTGGTGGCAGCTCACGTAGCTCTGACGCACCAACAGCAGCAGCAGCAGCAGCAGCAGCTTAACGAAGGCGCATGGAAGACAACGATTCCGATCCGCAGCAATCGCTAAGCAGCAATTCCGTAAACGTTTTCTTCTCGTCATTTCGCATTTATTTGCCACGCAGTTTAGACTCGTATATTTTACATTTGTTCAGTATGCTCTAATTCAGCTTAAATGCTTTTCGTTTGTTTTTTTATATACAGTAATTTTTATCAGGCAAATTAGATTTGTCTGTTTCGTACCGGTGCTTATTTGGCTACTCAGCCTATGGCTGCTTAATTGTCGTAATTGAACAATAAATTGCTTTTTATTATCTCGTCATCTAACTCGCAGCACATTACTTAATTCGATTATTTTTCAACATTGCGCTGCTGACTGCATGGATTGGTCACGGTGCTGAAACAACCTAGTTTTTATGGAAAAGTTTTTAGATTTTAAGTTTTTATCGTTTTTTTTTAAATTTTGGTAATTTTAAAATTTTTTGGTGTGTTAAGATAAGTAGCTGCAGAAAACGCACATTGATCCATCGCAGTACTGTATCACGTTACAGGCAACTTCAGTGAAAGATAAACGCTGTACAAAATTGTCTCAAATTACAGTGTAAATTTGAACAGTTTTTTTATTATTAAATTACACAATAATTAACAAAAACCGAAAACCTATAAACCCGAAACCTGTACTTTAGAGTTTTAAAAAGTTTTTTAAATTATTAAAATCTAGGTTTTAAAGCCAGTTTTACAGCCCTGTCCGTCGGTGGCCGAGTGGTTAGCGTGCCGGACTCAGGCTCGGAAGAGCACGGGTTCGAATCGCAGTCGCGGCGCTGTTGAGTAACAGTCTTGGGCAAACTGTTCGCACCCAGTGTGCCTAGTTTAACTCAGCCTTGCATCCCTTCGGGGTCGCTAAATCGAGTACCAGCTTCGGCTGGGGTAAAGGCGGGAAAGTCACCTCTGCCGGGTGGCAGGTAACACTGTGTGATCCCATATGGTAAGTGA
>Ga0126335_1002308_pt1 | contig 11342 bp, 8 predicted proteins | sample OlaspJWI45metaG_FD_108409 | JGI IMG/M metagenome (GOLD analysis project Ga0126335, IMG submission 108409) | Marine gutless worms symbiont microbial communities from Oahu, Hawaii - Olavius sp. 1 OAHU.JWI-45 metaG | ecosystem: Host-associated > Annelida > Digestive system > Unclassified | place...
GCCACAGCATGTCATCGATTCATCATCAGTCAACGTCTTCAAGAACCGTCTGGACGAGGCATGGGAAGATATGGGCATCTATAGCTGAGAAGCTATCTCGCTCATCAACTACAAGTACAAGTATAAAGTTAATGGTGCAAATTCAATACTCTATGATAGACATGTGTTTATGTTTACATTTTAAACGTGGAATTTAATGTAGTGTTTTCTGTTGTAATGATCTACAAGTTTGCAGGCTGCAATAATTGGCTAGACTGTAGATTAAGAGGCGCAATAGTAATACATTGTGTGGTACTTGTATGTTAATTCACCCGTAGGGTTAAGGTTAGGGTTAGGTTAGCAAATAACTGTAAAATTAAATCCGGTGAATCCTGCGGTTTCCTATTGCGCCTCTTAAACTTCAGTCGCCCCCAATAATTTTTTGATTGAACTTGTATGTTTTGATTTATTTGGTTAATTGTCACGGACATAGAATTACTGGTCATGGATCTGTTGCCAAGAACGCATCAAGAATTTGGCAGTAAAGCTTATTGGGAGAAATTTTTCACTAAAAGAGGTTCAAAGGCCTTTGAATGGTTAGTATTATTCAATTTCAGTCGTACATAGTGATAATGTTATTATATGATATTTGGTTATGATAAAATGTATACTGAACAGTGATGAAAATAAAATGATTCGCATCGCAAAATGCGACGTATTTTCGGGTGTTTGCAAATCAGTTCGATAATTTCGCGCATTCTGGTGCGAATCATTAGTACGCTAGAAGGTCAGGGTCATATTCATCAGTGTGCCGTGCCAGCAGTCGGACTGAACTCTAACCGCTTCGCTGGTTTCATGTCAGCACAGAACAGATGACAACAGCAGCACCACGCACGTCGCGCGGCACGTCGACGGCGACAGCAAGTAGGGCAGTGGGGTGCAATTAGCAAGTGGCAGAGCAGCAGCAGCAGCATCTAAGGCAACTAAAGTTACTAAACGTGGGGCCTCTAACACAACCGGGCAGGCGTGGCCTGTATACTGAACACTGAATTGTGCCCACTGTTGGCCTATGGCACGCACTTGCTGAAGTTGCAGAACAGGTCAATCGTTCAGTTGTGAGCTCTGCTGTTTACTTTGTTTGTTGTAAATTGACATTCTGGATGACTTGATGAGAAAATGGGCTGGCCGTATAGGCCAAGGACAAAGCAAGTAAAAGTGGCAGTGGAGGAGATTGACAGTGTGGCTGCAGACTCAGATCCCACTAAACAATGCAGAAAGTGATACTGACACGGACATTGAAAACTATTCGAGCATTATCCTGACGCTCTAACTCTCAGTCATATTATTTTACGTTGGCAGCCACTGGCAGCCAATAGTGATAAACTTACGCTGCATATTGCATGACAATAGTTTTTAATAGTGTAGCTCAATTAGGACAGTCAGTATTATTCCGGTCATTTGTGTTTATCGGTCTAGTGTTGTGTTGTTGTGCTTGTGAATACAAAATTGCGTCGTTTATATCGATTGTGCATATGTTTGTGTTTTGCTAATCAATTGTTGTTGATTGCTAATCAATTTGATATCTTGGAGCAAAAATGCTAATCGTTTTGAACAGTCTCTTTTCACCACAGATACTGAAGTAGTTGAATCGTCATCGTTGTGCTGTCAGCTCAGCACTGTCTTACATTGTCTTTGCCCTATGATGGCCTTGCTGGTACTATCATTGTAATGTTGAGCACATTTTCATTGTGTAAGATTACAATTGCTGTGTTAATGCATCAGGTATGGAGAGTTTGGAGAGCTAAGTGGTACATTGCTGAAATATGTTCGCCCGACTGACCGAATTCTTGTTGCTGGATGTGGTAATTCTGAGCTTAGTGCTGATTTGTATGACATCGGCTATCACAGCATTGTTAATGTAGATATAAGTTCTACTGTGATACGTCAGATGTCAGCAAAGCATGCTGAGATCAGACCAGATATGAAGTTTTTGCAAATGGATTTGCTTGAGGTATGTTAAGTCATTGCCTGTTTTTACATATTTACCGTTCGTTTATTTATTGTTCATGTAATAGTTGGGTGGTAAAAGTGGAAGCAGTTTTATAAATTGTTAAAGCAAGGTAACATCAATATGGACTAGTTTTTGATCAGATTACTTAGCACTCGGGTACAGCTAAGCAGTTTGTCATCTCAGAGATAATTAGTATGACAAATGAAGCATGATAGCCAGTGAGACATGTCCCGAAATGTCCCGAAGTTGAAATGTCACACCAGGGCATAGCCCAAGTGTTTACATTTCAAATGAGGGACATATGTTTTAGTACGTAACAAATCGCCATTATGCTTCATCTGTTTTGTTGTATGACTAACTAAAATTTAAACTTTAACCTCTGAAATTTCGTCAGACCTATTAGCCATATAACAAAGAACCGCAAATATAGTTTGTTACCGGTTGTTCGAGGTACACTTTGATATTAATTTCAGTAATATAAAAGGTTCTTATTCCAAAATTTGATTACAAAGTAACTTTTATCATGAAATATATAGATAAATTATTACAAACACGATCTTACATATGACATTTCGTCATAGGTCTAAATGTAAACACAGTAAGTGTTGTCTAAGCGATAGACTAACGTGATATTTTCATATTTTGGTCATAATTTTCATGAAAATAAATAGTACAACTTTGATAACTGTTAGAATGTTTAAAAATGAGAAACCACGAACAAGCGAGTTTACACTGTGTACGAGTCTGGGGAGTCCTGCCCATGCCCAAATCTTGTCTCTGCATTTGAGTCTAATGATGACATGGAAAAAACTTACGTTACGTTTTTGGGCATTATAAATAAATGTTGAGCGTTTGACATGTTTTGTTGGGTGAAATGGTCGATTATATGATTTATATCCAATGTCGGGTGACCGCAGTTGGTTCAGTAGGAGTGCAGTATTTTAGTTAGTTATGCAGCAAATCTACATGTAGCTGTTAACAGGCAGTAACTTACATTGGGGTGTAAGTGTTTCAGTGACAGATACTTTGCTATAACTGTCTCATACCCTTGTCCAGGGTACTAATAACTGCAGTTTTGGTTCTGGTTGGTTTTCACACAGAACTGTGGTTTTGGTGTCAGTTTGAAAACCGTTAACAGCCATAATGTGGAGCTTGTTGCAATATATTTGACCAGTTTAATGAACTGTAGTTGCTTGATTTAATGTGTAGTTGTGTTTCATAGATGTAGAGTAATGAACAGCTGTCATGCTATTGTCACAGATGTCATTTGCTGATGATGAATTCAGTGTAGTGCTGGATAAGGGTACTGTCGATGCCATTTTTACAAACAACACACCCGAGATTGTGTCTCAAATTGACAGAATGCTGCACGAGATTGGCCGAGTGCTGCGTGTTGGCGGCCGATTTCTCTGCATCAGTCTTGCCCAAGAGCACATTGCACATCATGTTGTACACAGATTTGCTAACATGTGAGTAGATTGTGTTGTGTGATTTTGGCACTTAACAGATTTGTATCAATTTTTATTGTCATGAAAGCTGTGGTGTATTTATTGTGTCTGTATTCCAAGAGGGCTACAGTATCTTAATGTCACTAGTTCTTAAAAGTTTTTTATAGCTAAAGCCTTTCTTTTTTACGTAAAGAATTATAGCTCAAAGTGTAAACTTAACACTAGCAAAAATAATTGAGTATAAAGCAAATGCAATTCGTACTTGAATGGCCTGAAGCTGTTTACTCTTTCAAGAAGAGAAGTTGTAACAAATGTCTCAGACTATAATTGCTAACTTAATGAATATATTACAGCCAGAAATGTGTGATCATGATTGATCAAATGCACGTCATGTGCCATGAGTAAAAAGCTAATATTGACCAGCTAACTGGTCAGTATTTGCTGCCAATATTGCCTGGTATCAGTGATAGTCACGGACTTGAAGATAATTAATACAAATTTTTCTCACAGATATATGCCAATTGTAATAATGATGTTTTTGGTTTATTTATTTTCAGAAAGTTTCATTTCAAATATAAAAAACACGAAAAGAAAAAGTGCAAAATCATTACTTGCTTTAGTTGTTTTTCCAATTTAACGTACGTATTCTTTGGTTGTTGATTTGCGGTGTGTTGTTCCAAAAATGATATGAAACTCATTTTTGTGCACTTATGGACTTTTAGAGCAATTTTAGACTGTGAAAATACTAAACACATTAATTGAAAACAAATTTATGTGTCTTTCATTCACTGTAAGTACGATGTATGTTTCGTTTCCACTTTCGACGCACTCGACTTCGTCAGTGTAAAATGCGGATATGGTTATGGGGATGTCCTAAACTAAATTTTCGACGTTGAAAGTTGTTCATTTTAATACTTTATTGCACGAGATAGTTGACCGGTTTGTTGTTAGAGTGATTCGGTGCATAGAGTGCCACAGGCCCACAGCTAATTTGTTGCATTTCAGATCGTGATATAACTGCCTGATACTTTGAGCATTTGGCCCTTGTACAACATTTGACAACTTTGGGTCAACAAATTTGTATGATGCTTGCGGCATCAGGCATAATTTGTATGTTTCCTAATCATAGCATTGCACAAAGGCTGCAACTAATTTGTATCTTTTATGCACTATTCTCTGCATAGTTGTGTTTTGTCGGTGGTTACAAACAGTTACATATTTAGTTACTTGCCAATTTTTTCCCATGCAGTGATAGTGTTAGTTTGTTTGTCAGTGATGACAACTGATGATATGATGAATACTTATAGTCATTGCTGTTGTCATTGCTGCATGCGTGTGTTTCAGGGGTTGGATGACGAGGATTTGCCGAGTGCCATACTCCAGTAAGGACATCCAGGGTCGAGAGTTCCAGATGCCAGTGTTTGCATTTGTCTTCACCAAATTTCGTAAAATGCCGAATGCCAAGCTGGTATTTATACAGTGAAGTTACATCTGTTTATGTTGTATTCAGTTATTTGTCAGGTTGGTTAGAAGTTAAATTCAACAACAACCAGACATTTTAGTGACATTTTTATCTAGATGCTCTGGTCTCCATTGGAGGCCGTTATCAGAGAAAGCTTTTTTGGTTCTCATTTTTGTACAGTAAATCTATTTTTTTCTCCTGGGCAAATAATCACTTTTTGTTGCTTTTTACAGCAAGTTATTTACACTATGGTGGTTGTTGTATGCATCTTTTTAGATATTGGAGCTGTCCTACTTTGAAGACAAACCCGATAGATTTGATTCTGTTGAAGCTTTACTTGGGGCCGTGAAAGAGTTGCAGCAGTATGCCATGTTAAGGCAGCAGCTTGTTACTGGGTATGTCTGCCTTCTGAATTTGGTCTTAAATCTCCATTAACTGTGTAAATGAACTATGCATGTCGGAAAATTGTGGCATAGCAAATAGAACAATAACTTACCGTGCATTGTAGTCTTGATTTTGCTGCTGTTTGAAAGAAAGTGTTTTTTTTTCTGGATTTATGTCAAACTGTAGGAACCATGTTTAGGTCTGTCTATAGAAATTAGTGTATTGTTTTTTTTCTGTATCATGTCTTGACATTTTATGCTACCGTACTTGTGTGTGCTGTGTACTTTTTTTATTTTATAATTCATCTGTCTAACTGAGAAGGTATCTGTGTCAGATTTACCATCATCATACCAAGTTCTTTGTGAATACTCATGTTCTATTATTCACTTCATATCATATACCTTAATATTTTAGCTTTACTGTAGTTGTTTAGCAGAACAAAGATGAGGAATTCTGAAGGTTGATGATGGCGCAGTATGATACAGGCCAGAGGCTGTTTTGTTGTGAAATTGTATCAATGCAATGTGTGGCAAGATCTTATAATTTACTCAAACTGTCGTCTTTATTAGTAATGTTAATGTTGACAGTCATTTAGATTGTGTTAATCTCAATTGCAGTGGCCATGTCGAAGATCAGATATCCCTGGATCTGTATAGTTCTTCAGATAGCAGGACACCAAGATACACAATCCATGTCGTTGACGGTTTAAGGTGCTTGCCTCCTGCGAAGAAATTTGCCATTTTCATAGTTCCTCAAGGAAGGTTGCTGATCATGAAATTTTGCATGTTTAGCCTGTATCAAATGCATGTGATGTGGACTATAGCAATCGATGTTTCTGCAGCATGGGCATCTCTTTATCTGTCTGTCATGCAGCTATGCTGTGCAAACACAGCTGAATGGATCTAGGTCCTGTTAAGGGCGGAGACTCTTGGAGACCCTAGATGAGAGTCCTGATTTTCCTTGCAGATTTGATGTGGCCTTCGCCATATTACTTTGGCTAGTTGTTTGTAATTGTACTAGAATATGTGTTAATAGTTTGAGCTGGTGACAGCTTAGTGTTGAATGTTGATAATAGCGTTCATTGTAAACATTTATTTATCCAACACCCGACGATTCTGGGTATTACGTAGGCCTTAATTGGGTTTGAAGCTCCGTGTCCATCTTTCGCCCACCACAGGCCACCGCTCTGCACGGTCTAAGAATGTTCATTGCACGTTGACCCAGTGCTGCATGCAGTAGCCTATGCCATGTTAGTTGGGTGCTGTGTGTAGTCGTCAGCCCTGGCACCAATCCCCCATGCTGCCCGTACTGCTGGGCCATCAGCGCCACCTCTGTAAGGCCCAAGCCTGCCACCTGTGCCTATACATGTCTAGCGAGAAGCCCGCAGTCACGGGGTGTGTGACCATTTGATTAGACAGCGAGTTTACATTGTGTTTCACCTGTAGACAGTCCTGCCCATCCAGCCTAGGCCCAGCAGTCGTCGTTGCTTCTAAGCTTGAGTCACATCTCTGCTGCTTGCCGGCACACCTGTAACCTGTACTGGGCCCTGCATGCAAAATATGCAAATTTTCTGGCCCCCAACCCCAAAGTTTTTGCACGTAAATATATCCCGACTCTGGGGCACCCTGGAACTACCGTGTATGTTTGGAGACAATCGCTCCTGCCGTTCCCAGGTTAGAAGCTAACATACATAGAAACATACACATGAATTGCCTTTTATATGTAGATGGATGCAGTGATATCATTCTGTGCAGTGTCTTGGCTGTGTCCAGCAATTATTTTCTGTGTGACAGAGAGATGGAATGGATGTTTTCAACGTCAGAAGGTCGGCTTGAACTGCAGCGCAGTGCTGGCTATGAGCGATTGCTTGTTGTAACATTGCACCGAGAACACACATATGACAGTTTAGAAAGCGTCAAGTCGGAACTGAGTGGAAAGGTGTTGGAGCTTGCCCCAGCTAATGTTGCCAAGCAGGTCAGGCAGTGGTAATTAATATTTATATTTGTTATGGAATCTTACATACAGTACGTACCAATACAGGCAGAAAAACATACAATACAGTCAACACAGTATGATAAAAGCAAGAATCAAAAAAACAAACAGACAACAAATAGGCCTACCACTTCATGTTACACAAATAATTCAGCATACATCTGACTTCTTCATACACGAATATTTCTAAAAGTAAGTAAAAATTTAAAAGCTATAATAGTTATTATAGAATCATACATGAAGTACATGGTGATACCACTCAGTGCAAATGTGGTTCAGAATAATAGAATCTTCGTCCAGATTCAGTAATGGCAACTGAATATACCTGAATTTAACATATAACATTTCCATCAACGTACTAAGTTCATCCAACATAGGGTGAATTATATGCTGATCCACAAAATGCCGGGCAAAATGCTTGCTGATACAGTCAGATGAAACCAACACAAAGACAAACCATAGTGCTGTGTAGTTGTGATTTTGGGTTATGCATGCAATTTTAGCATTTTTTGATATTGTGCAGTTATTTAGAATTGTAAACATTTTAAAGTTGTACATAGTTAGAAATCATTTGCTAGGAAATTCACTCTGCATCCCAATATTTAGGTCGTGTGATACTTGATTCCCTGTTTTTGTCATTGCTTTTATCTTGTATATGCATTGAATTTTTTACATTTTGAGGAAAAAGGGGGAAAAACTGAAGTGAAAAAGTTCATTTTATTAATAAGAGGCTTCGTGTTTTACATAGCTTAATAAAAATAACTGGAAACATAGGCAATTGTGTACAAACTGTGCAGTGGGTTGTGGTCACCTTGTAACAGTTGTTAGCTAGCTTAGCCAGTCATAATAATTATTGACGGTAGTAAGTTTATTTCAGAATACTTGAATTGGTTCTTGACATTCAGTCTATGGCACTTTTCCCTCGAGCAGTGGATGGAGTGATTTTTATCTATGCACCTGTGTCTGTGCTTTGACTAGTGTTAATACAGTAATCTGTGTTGGAGCACATTACCGGAGATTAAAGTTTTCAAGGATTGAAGTGGATATACTCCATGCAGCTGTTTGTGAACTGTAGAGTCCATTCTTGTCACTTGGAGACGAGATTAACATTCGAACGGAACGACATCGTGGCACAAGCAGCCTTAGCGGAGAATTTGTAGTGGAAGATGTGGACGTCACTGGCAGTCTGTATCGACGTCTGATCTTCTTCTCTAACAAGAATCTTGTCCAGTCCGAAGCTCGTTTGGCTGGAAGTACCAGAAGAAAAGGTGGCAAGGGTGGCAAGAAGAATAAGCCTGGACCACTTTCTGTTGATCATAATTATCTTGCATCAAGCTACTATGGAACTATTGTTGCTGGGATTTCGTTAGTCAGTGACCTCCCACAGGCACTTGGTTAGTATTTCCTGCTTGCTGTTGGGAATGAAGTTATGCCACTTGTGGCTCGTAATTTTGTGTTTGTGGACGTAAACTGTAATTCACATAATTCTTTGTCATATTGTCTCATAGGATAACTTCAGTCCCAGTGAAATCTACTTGTTAACAACAATATAATACGTGAGTTTAATTAGGTGTTCAGAAGATATCAGTTTTTATTACAAATATTGTTTTTTAGGGACAGTGATGTGTAGAGCTTTCCCCCCTCAATCTCCATGGCTTCATCTGATTAATGATGTTGGTCTGGAGTTAGAGGGAATATTAACAGAGCGGCTCTTGTTAGTATAATATTGTTCAACATTTTGTTGTTGCACAATGTTCTAGGCAGCTTACGGGTCCAGCAGATTCTGTTTTTGTCACACTGGGACCCTTACACTGTGCTTAGCCTAGCACAGTTGCCTAGCATCTATATTGTAACACAGTTGAGTGGTTCTGGTGGGATTGAAGCTTATCTCAGTGGCCACATGGCCTCCTGTAGTGCTTTGCCACTATTGGTTGGGTCATCTGGCCTGTAAAAATTGTCCTCGAAATGACCTGTAAAGTGTCGAGTGGGACGTTAAGCCTCTACTCAGTATTGGGCAGCTGACCCACCCTAAGTAGTTTGTATCATTTGTTTATTCATTATCTACAGTGTCTGGGAAAAAACTAAACATTTTCAGAACTCCGGCAATCAACATTGAATTTTAACCTAATTCTGCACCAACAATATGACATCTAATTGCAAACAAATTACCAAATTTCAGTGTCTTCGAAAGTTACAACAAGTTTAGAGAGCTCACCGGAAAACGTGAAGTGTCCACCACTGCCAACGTTTAGACATGTGACAGTCAGAAACATATCAAATTTGAAGTATTCTCCACCTGCTCTAATGCAGCTTGAAGACGTGAACGTCACTGTCTATCTGCTTCATTGATGATCATCTGGTTGAAGTGTTCAGTCTTCAATCAGACGTGACTTGGTGACGTCATGAATCAGGCTGCAGTGCGCACACTCCTGCAGCTTCCCCCAGATCCGATAACCTACCGCGCTGATTTTGTTGGCTGGCCAGAGAGTTGGAGTGATGAAGTCTGGTGTTTCATGGGTTAACAGTTGAACGGTTTTCACATGCCCTATGGGCAGGAGCATTGTTCTGTCAGCAAAGGTCATTTGTGGACCAGTGACGGCACTAATTATGGAATTGAGATATTTTGTCATCGATACTTGAGCATTAATAACTCCACTGTTCAGCAATATTTTCTAACAAAATTTTGTGGTTCTATGATAGGTCTTCAGAATCCAATGCACATAATTTTGTTAGGATGCATTGAGATTTGACATTTCTGTCCAATATTATCTGTGGTTTACTTTTTTCCAGACACAATGTAGTTTACCTTAGTCTGATGCTACTCTGCCTAGTTCCATTATGTACTGCTGAACAGTCCTTCAATGCAGGGGCTTAGTGCCTCTGTGCCATTGCATTTTTCTTGTTGTATGTCTGTCTGTTATGTACTTCATGTAATATTTTATAATAAATAAATAAATAAATGTAAATGTTAGTGTAAATTTGTATAGCGCATAATTGTAAAAAAAAACCTTTAATGCGCTGAAGCAGTCCAGTAAAGAGAGTGAGATTAGCCTTATCTATACTGTTAATTGTGAATAAACTGTTCATGTTGTGTGTAGAGCATGGTTTGCACATTGTACTGATTGGACTTGGCGGAGGCGGCTTGCCCATGTTTCTCCGCAACAATATTCCAAAGGTGCCTTGCATTGTTTCATACTATAACATTACAAATTCAATTGTTACTTATTATATTTATGACATTTGTCGGATTTGTTTAATTTTCTTTACCGTCATTTACCGACAAAGAGGTAATAACAGTTAAAAGTTTTGTTGTTTCTGAAAGTTAAAATGCAGTAAGATGTCTGCCCACGTTAGTCTTTTCAACTCTTTTGTTTGTTTGTTTTCTAGATTATTATTAATTAAAATAGTAGTTTCGATGGCCATGACAGGGATGGTCATATTGTTGTTTAACATACAGCTTATCTTGGTGATGAAGATACTAGGCTGTGTTAGGGTTTAATGGTTCTTTTTGTTAGCATTTGTGTCACACAATGAGATTCATTTTCAGTTTTTATGTTACTCCATTTCTGCTAACAAAAAGAACTGGTATGTGGACAAGACAAGTGGTTGTGGTTAAGCTTGTTGTTACTGTATGACCAGGTACAAATTGATGTTGTGGAGATCGATGAGACAATTGTGTCAGTGGCAACGGATTGGTTTAACTTTACAACTGACGACAAGCTGACAGTCACTGTTGCCGATGGTCTGCAATACATTCAGCAGTTGAGCCATACCGGTGACTAACGTTATATGTACTCTCGGCATAATAAACCATGTTTCAATAACTACTGGCGTGAGAAAGTATTTGGGGTGAGAAGCTGGTAGTGCAGCAATTTTTAAACTAGCATGTATCGTGGTTCTAACTGGCAGTATTGTTTGCTGGACAGTGTGAGTATACTGCTCAATATAGAAACATTTGAATAATAAAATGTTAAAAATTGTGGAAATATGTCAGCATAATGTAATAGTTCAGGATATAACACAAAGTGATTTTCTGTTTATTAGTACAAAATGTAGATTAACAATA